>Ga0213832_1000174_pt1 | contig 91202 bp, 85 predicted proteins | sample SWATP13_FD_161660 | JGI IMG/M metagenome (GOLD analysis project Ga0213832, IMG submission 161660) | Coastal seawater microbial communities from Marineland, Florida, United States - SWA TP1 #3 | ecosystem: Environmental > Aquatic > Marine > Coastal | place: USA: Florida | collected 2016-08-06 | reverse complement strand
ACTCGTTTTAAGGTTGGTTTAGCATGAATAAACCCTTCGATAAAATTAAGCTTCATGGCTTTAATAACTTAACTAAGAGCTTAAGCTTTAGTATTTACGATATTTGTTACGCAAAGACGGAACAACAACGTAAAGAATACATTGAATATATCGACGAACAGTACAGTGCTGATCGCCTTACCGATATTTTAGGTGAAGTTGTGGATATTATTGGTGCAAACATTTTGAATGTTTCTCGCCAAGATTATGATCCGCAAGGTGCCAGTGTAACAATTTTGATTTCTGAAGAGCCAATTGAGCAACAAACAACGTATGACGTTGATGAAGCGCCAGGGCCTCTTCCTGAAACGGTTGTAGCACACTTAGATAAGAGCCACATCTGTGTTCATACATACCCAGAAGCTCACCCTGATGACGGTATTTGTACGTTCCGTGCCGATATCGAAGTATCAACCTGTGGCATTATTTCGCCATTAAAAGCGTTAAACTTCTTAATCCACAGCCTAGAGTCTGATGTTGTAACAATTGACTACCGTGTACGTGGTTTTACCCGTGACGTAGATGGCGTTAAGCACTATATCGATCACGCGATTAACTCAATTCAGAACTACATGACTGAAGATACAAAAGAAGCGTACCAAATGATGGACGTAAACGTGTATCAAGAGAACTTGTTCCACACCAAGATGATGTTAAAAGAAACTGACTTGAATACTTATTTATTCGGGGTTTCTACAGCCGATCTTTCTGAAGAAGAAGAAGAAGTTATCTATTCTAAATTAACCCGTGAGATGCAAGAAATCTTCTACGGTCGTAATTTACCTGATACAGAGTAAGTGACAGGAAGAATTAAAAACGGCGTATAAGCTAGCTTATACGCCGTTTTTTTATGCTTCAAATAGAGCACTGAATTGACTGCGCTTTTAAGGACTTATATGCTGATAAAAAGCCTCTGTTAAGGACAACTATGACAGTTAATCTCTCTCATTCTGTATTTCTTGCAGAGCAAGTCCGCAAAAATGAAGGGCTTGCTGCTACAACAAGCGCAGTAACACTTTATGAATTGATGGAACGCGCAGGAAAGGCCGTTTTTGACCATACGTGTGCTTATTTTCCTAATGCTAGCAGGTACGTGGTATTAGTCGGTGTGGGTAATAACGCCGGTGATGGCTATGTGGTTGCCCGATTAGCAAAACAAGCGGGTAAGCAGGTGACAGTGATCGCCGCTTTGCCTGACAAGCCATTAAAAGGCGATGCACTCACTGCTCAACAAGCGTGGTTTGATGCTGGTGGTGCAATTACGAAGAGTTTAAGCGCATTCGATCAAGCCGATGTCATCGTTGATGGTTTACTTGGTACGGGTATTCAAAACGAAGTTCGCACGCCGTTTAGCCAACTTATTCAATTAGCGAATAGTAGCCGTGCCCCAATAATTGCGATAGACCTGCCCTCAGGTATTCATGCTGATACTGGCTCAGTATTAGGTGTTGCGATTAAGGCACTTGTTACTGTTACCTTTGTTGGGATTAAGCAAGGTCTTGTTACGGGGCAAGGAAGAGCACAAGCTGGCATGTGTGAATTTACCGACTTAGGTATTGGTGAGGCCTTTTTAAAGCTTACAGAGCCAACGGCAGCGCTTATTGGCTATCAAACAGTTGATGCATTGCCTGCCAGAGATAACAACAGTCACAAAACAAGTCATGGCAAATTACTATGTGTCGGTGGCAATACGGGCACTGCAGGAGCAATTCGTTTAACAGCAGAAGCAGCTCTGCGTACTGGTGCGGGTATGGTTAAAGTGTTCACGCATTCAGAATCTGTGCTTAGTGTGAGTATTGGCAGGCCAGAGCTGATGGTGAGTGCAGCAAACTTAACCGCTGCACTTGAGTGGGCAAGTTGTATTGCAATAGGCCCAGGACTTGGTCTGGATACTTGGTCAGAAGAGGTCTTTGAAACGGTTATGCAGTATTGTTTTACGCATAACAAGCCTTTGGTAATTGATGCAGATGCACTTACATTGTTGGCTCAGCACGCCTCTTCATTTCCAATTGTCAATTCGGTGATCACCCCACATCCTGGTGAAGCCGCCCGTTTGCTTAACTGTAAAGCAAGTGATGTTGAAGCAAATCGCTTTGCTGCGGTAAGTGAGCTTGCACATAGCTACACAACAACCTGTGTTCTAAAAGGAGCAGGAACCTTAATGGCTAACAAAAACCAAGTATGGGTGTGTACAGATGGTAACCCTGCACTTGCTGTTGGTGGCAGTGGTGATGTTCTGACCGGCATTATTGCTGGGCTGCTTGCACAGGGGATTAATACAACGCAAGCGACCACTTTAGGTGTTACCTTGCACGCAAAAGCGGGTGATATTTTAGCAAAGGCTGAAGGAGAGCGTGGGATGTTACCCAGTGACTTATTTAGCGTTGTAAGGCAGTTGATTAAGGAATTGGCGAGTAACGATGATTTTAACTGCTAAGCCGAAAAAACTTTCGGCTCAGTCTAACACAATCCTAGCTTGAACAAGCCAATATTGAGTTAACATTTTCATTGATTCAACTAAATCAAAATAACTGGATGGCTTGGTCATGAAAGCATTCGTACCTAAGCTGTAACATTGCTTAATATCAATTTCTGAGTCAGAGGTTGTAAAAATAATAATCGGAATATGACGATAACGCTCCGATTTTTTTAGCTCAACTAATGCTTCTTTTCCGCCCTTTCTTGGCATGTTTAAATCTAATAAAATAAGACTTGGTAAAATTTTATTTTTATCAAGTGACTCAAGTAATTGCATGCCGTCATCGACAAATTGAATTTTATTTTCGTCGACATTGTTTTCAACAAGGGCATCACGGATGAGCTCTTGATCATCAAGATCATCATCAGCAACTAAAATATAGCTCACAGAGCGTAATTTTTTAGTAAATAATTTGTCGTTAAACATTGGCAACCCCTGAATTTATAGAATGTGGCTTATCTGTATTATGTAGCTACTTTTTCATAAAAAACAACAAATTAAATAATTAGTTACTCGAGTAGTATATACTTTAGCTAAGCAAGTGTTATATTAACTTGCTTATACCTATAATACAAACATAAGTTTATTAATAACGCGATGATATTAAATAACACTAGTACAAATAGAGTGACAGCTCTACGCGAAAAATTGAACCTTTCTCAACAAGAGTTTGCGGATAAAATAGGCATAACTCAAGGTGCTTTATCGCAATTAGAATCTGGCAAGTCGACCTTATCTCTCAGTACGATTACTAAAATCAGCCAAGTGTTTAATGTTGACTGCAATTGGCTTATTTTGGGAATAGAGGGGTATGATGATTCACATTTTCAGAGCTATCAAAAAGTCTTAGGGACTTCATTCATTCCACTTGTAAAGGAAGAGGCTCATGCTGGTTATATAGATCAATGCAATGATGAAGGTTACATCAAAACCTTAGATGTCTATAAAATTCCAGGATTTGAAAATGGTAACTATCGACTCTTTGAAGTAGAAGGCGACAGCATGTTACCCACTATTCGGCCGAGAGAAACGGTTATCACTGAGCAAGTTAAAGACATTACACAGTTAGAAAACGGTTCTGTTTGCGTTGTTGTCACTAAGGATGGCATTATTGCTAAGCGCCTGTTCCGTCATGACACAAACCCTATCAGTTACTTATTTAAGAGTGATAACCCTGAATACAAAACATACTCTATTCAGGGAGATGATATTTTAGAGATCTGGCATGTTAAGGCAAAGATAAGCTCTATAACTGATCAGGAGTCCTATATTCAGAATCAACGTTTTCAGTCCATTGAAAATGAAATTAGACAACTAAAAGAGCATATTAGTAGAGTTTTACCGCCACAAACGTAGCGGTAAAATACTAAAGTTGAGTTAACTCTACTTCTTTTAGCGGCAAAGTAACGTAAAATTGCGCGCCTTCATTGATACTCGCTTGTGCTGTAATTGAACCATAATGACGTTCAACTATTTTCTTACAAATTGCTAAGCCTAGGCCTGTTCCTTCGTAGGCATGTTTAGAGTGAACTCGTTCAAAAAGGTTAAATATTCTGTCTTTAAATTCGCTATTGAAGCCAATTCCGTTATCAACAACAGCGATAACAATATGCTCATCTGTTCGCTCAACTAACTTAATTTCTATAATGGGTGGCTGATTTGGGTGGCTAAACTTAAGTGCATTGAGAATTAAGTTTTGAAACAAACGCTGGATTTGTCGTTTGTCGCCATAAATCTCACCAATCTCTTCGATGTGAAACACCGCTGACTTGTCAGCTATAATTAGCTCAAGGTCATCAAGAATATCATCTAAAATATCTTGTGCTGAGAAGCGACGAAAATCTTCACCTTTTCGATTGATCCTAGAAAAGCTCAGTACCCCTTTGATGAGTTTTTGCATTCTTTCAGCAGAGTCCATCATACGTGAGATATACGAAGCGTTTCTTTCTCCAATCTGTTCTTTAGAGTTTTGCAGGCGATCACCGAACATTTGGATTTTACGTAACGGCTCTTGTAAATCATGAGACGCAACAAAAGCAAAACGTTCCAACTCTTTGTTAGACTCTTCAGCGGTTCTAAGCGCGATTTCAAGGTCAAGCTCGGCTTGTTGTCGGGTGAGTATTTCCGCTTTTAAAGCGACGGTTCGCTCATTCACTTTAGTTTCTAACACATTGTTTAGCTTTTTAAGTCGCTCTGACTTTTCGATTACATGATTAATCAAATGATTGCGAAACTTTAACGCGCAAGAGATTTCGTTGGCTTTCCAAGGAGTGCACTTATTGCGAACATTTTCTTGCCATAAGCGGAACGAGCTACGAGGCATCAGGCGATGACTACCGTCATCAAGAAACTCAATTATTTTTTCGGGTTTCCCTCCCCAGTTCTTTGTTTCAATGACCTCTTTACGAAACCACATAATAAATAGGTTTTCATTCGTAGAGATGGGCATAGCAAGCACGCCACTTGCCACATTAGCAAACTTATTAAAGTCAGCATGCTCATTAGATAAGTGATGATTATGATAAAGTAACTCATCTTCTAGATGGTGTTCTTTTATCCATTCAAACAAATCATTAATATCATCGTTTGCGGGCACATCACCAAAACTTTCAATGTCTTTTTCTAGTCGCCATGCAACGCCATCTGCGTTTAGCATGCTAAGCAGAGCAGGGGCTTGTTTGCGTAAACCATCAATAAAAAAGACCTCTTCAGACATGTGCTCAGCTATTTCTGCACTGATTGAAGTGGCATTGGCCTCTTGAATTGCTTCAACTGATTGTGTTTTCAGTGAGATAATATAAGACAGCATCAAGCCCATATATTGCGCAACTTGGCGTGCTTCAAATGGAACAACATGACTTGAATAATGGTGGCAAGCAATCAGTCCCCATAATTTACCAGCAATAATAATACTGATGGACATTGATGCTTTAACCCCCATGTTGCGCAAATATTGGCAATGGATAGGGGATACACTTCTTATTATACACGTGCTTAAATCTACCGGCTTATCTTGTGGGTAGATAGGTGATACCTCAGCATCTACATCGGCAAGTAACCGAATAGGGTTACGTAAGTATAAAGCACGCGCCTGTTTTGGAATATCTGACTCAGGAAAGTGTTGGTGTAAAAATGAGTTTAACTCATCTTTTTTGGCTTCTGCCACGACCTGACCATTATATTCATGATCAAACTGATAGAGCATCACGCGATCAAAGCCGGTTAAGTTGCGAACCTCTTTTACCGCCGTGTCGTATGATGAGCTTAGCTCTTTTGAATCCGCAATCAAATGAAGTGATTGTTTCATCAAGTAATTCATAGGGTCGAAACTTGAGTGCTCTTTCTTTTTATTAAACTCAAGTTCAATTAGTAGGTATTCATCGTTACGAGAAATAGCCCCTTTAATCGAGGTGTCGTCCGATTTGCCTTTTATTTCAATGGTAAGGGGGTTAATAGTATGGAAGTCTCGCTCAGCTTTATTCCTCTCGATGATGTTGGATGTACTCGGTTCAAAAATATCTCTGATATGTGAGCCTAGTAAGCGCTCTTTTTGTGTATTTAAAAGTGCTAAAATGTTTTCGCTGAAATAGCATACTTTGAGTGTTTGAGGGTCAACAACAAGCAAGTAGCCATGCGGTTGAATAGAGCCTGGAATATGAATGGGTTCTTTATGGCAATTATCTAATGAGACTTCAAACTTGTTGCTCAATTTATATCTCCAAGTGATTGAGAGATTACGCTAAATGCGGTGTTCGCTCCCAATAAAATATCATCAGCCGAATGTGGATTATGGTTATGATACTGTTTTAGTGCTTGTATATATTGAGCCCACTTTTCACCTCTGAGATCGCCATAACTATAAAAAAAGCGGATCCCTTCAAGCTCATTTATCCAATTGTGCTTTTTAAGCGCTTTAAATATGTGACCCCCACCCATAGTGGCACCCTCCATTACATACATCATTCCGAATGCTTGTGATACGTTATGGATATTATTTAGATCAATGTGCTTGTTTAAATTAGCAGATGAGGCTTTTTGGGATGCCTGTAAATAAGCAATATCTTGATCTAACCAACCAAGCTTACTGCGGCCAACAAGTAGTTGCTGGGTGGCACCATAAGCTGATACAGAGTGCTCCATTATTGAATAGCTATTACGCATCGCGATTAAAATGTTTAAATACGATTGCTGCGTCATATTTTTATCGAACAATACCGCACCGAGTTGTTTTTCTACATGAGAGTGAAGCGGGTCGGTACTCTTTTTTATAAAAGTATGAATGTTAAGTTGACTGCTATCTCTAATTATTTCGGTGGCGTGTAATACAGCTGAATCCATTATTATCCTGAAGGCTTTTTTAGTGCATGTGTGACGTACTTTGACCAGTATATACTTAGGTACAAGTATGTAAAATAGAAATTTAAGACTTTAGTAGGTGAGTGATAACTAAGCTGCGCTTATTTTAAATCGCTTATCATGCTAGCAAGTGATTGTTTTAAAATAAAAAGAAAAAACCCAGCCTAAGCTGGGTTTTTAAAGCAAAGTGCTTAGGAAGGGATGTTTATCACATCATACCGCCCATACCACCCATGCCGCCCATACCGCCCATGTCTGGAGCAGCTGGTTCATCTTTAGGGATCTCAGCAACCATTGCTTCAGTTGTGATCATAAGACCCGCGATTGAAGCTGCGTACTGTAGTGCAGAACGCGTTACTTTAGTTGGGTCTAAGATACCCATTTCAATCATGTCGTTGTACTCACCAGATGCTGCATTGTAACCGTAGTTACCTTCACCACCTTTTACAGAGTTAACGACAACTGATGCTTCGTCACCTGCGTTAGTCACGATTTGACGAAGTGGTGCTTCCATCGCACGTAGTGCAACTTTAATACCGTGGCTTTGGTCTTCATTGTCACCAAGTAGTTCAGCAAGTTTGCTTGCTGCACGTACTAATGCAACACCACCACCCGGTACTACACCTTCTTCAACCGCTGCGCGAGTTGCGTGTAGTGCATCTTCAACACGGTCTTTCTTCTCTTTCATTTCGATTTCAGTCGCTGCGCCAACTTTGATTACTGCAACACCGCCAGCTAGTTTAGCCATACGCTCTTGTAGTTTCTCTTTATCGTAGTCAGACGTCGCTTCTTCGATTTGTGCTTTGATTTGTGCAACACGACCATTGATGCCGTCTTCTTCACCTGCACCGTCGATGATCGTTGTGTCATCTTTAGTGATCACAACGCGCTTCGCTGTACCTAGGTCTTCGATAGTTGCTTTTTCAAGCTCTAAACCGATTTCTTCAGAAATGACAGTACCACCAGTTAATACTGCGATGTCTTGTAGCATTGCTTTACGACGGTCGCCAAAACCTGGTGCTTTAACCGCAGATACTTTAACGATACCGCGCATGTTATTTACAACAAGTGTTGCAAGTGCTTCACCTTCTAGGTCTTCAGCAATGATAAGTAATGGCTTACTCGCTTTAGCAACCGCTTCTAATGTAGGTAGTAGCTCACGAATGTTAGATACTTTTTTGTCTACAAGTAGAATGTAAGGGTTGTCTAGCTCTACTGCACCTTTTTCAGCGTTGTTGATGAAGTAAGGAGATAGGTAACCACGGTCAAACTGCATACCTTCCACTACGTCTAGTTCGTTTTCTAACGACTGACCTTCTTCAACAGTGATAACGCCTGAATCACGGCCCACTTTTTCCATTGCTTGTGCAATGATGTCACCGATTTCTTTATCAGAGTTAGCTGAAATAGTACCTACTTGTGCAATCGCTTTTGTATCAGCACATGGAACAGAAAGCGCTTTAAGCTCTTCAACTGCTGCAATGACCGCTTTGTCGATACCGCGCTTAAGGTCCATAGGGTTCATACCCGCTGCAACCGCTTTTAAGCCTTCGTTTACGATAGCTTGCGCTAATACTGTTGCAGTTGTTGTACCGTCACCTGCTGCGTCATTCGCTTTAGACGCTACTTCTTTAACCATTTGTGCGCCCATGTTTTCGAACTTGTCTTCAAGCTCGATCTCTTTAGCGACAGATACACCATCTTTGGTGATGACTGGCGCGCCGAATGATTTATCTAATACAACGTTACGGCCTTTAGGACCTAAAGTTACTTTCACTGCGTTTGCTAAAATATTTACGCCAGTTAGCATTTTGCCACGTGCGTCACCTGCAAAAAGTACTTCTTTTGCTGCCATGATTAAATTCCTCTTAAATTCTATAAACGGGTTGCTAAACGAAAAGTAGGATTAGCCTACAATGCCTAGAATGTTGTCTTCACGCATGATCAGGTACTCTTGACCTTCGATCTTTTCAGTTTTTTCAACGTATGAGCCGAATAGCACTGTGTCACCAGCTTTTACTTCTAGAGCTCTTACTTCACCGTTGTCTAAAATACGGCCATTACCAACAGCGATTACTTCTCCGCGCGTTGATTTTTCAGCTGCAGAGCCAGTTAATACAATACCGCCAGCAGACTTAGTTTCTTCTTCTAGACGCTTAACGATGACGCGATCATGTAAAGGGCGAATGTTCATTTATTTAGTTCTCCTAACAGTTTCTGAACAGTACAGAAAAAATCGTGTATTTTGCAGGGGAGGTTGAGCCACCCGATGCATTTCATTGCCTTCAATAATGGGGGTGGCTTAAAAAAATCCAAGTATAAAAATTAAAAAATTTTAATCTTTTCTTTCATACTCACCATCAATTGTTGTTGGTTGGTGAGTTGGCTCTTCATGTTGTGGGGTTTTGCTGTGATATTGAAAGTGAGCAGAGCTGTGATTTGCTTGTGAACTCATACGCACCGTTGCTTGACTCGCAAGGCTTGCAGCAAGCTTGTTACGAATAGCAGGTGTTAGCAATAAAAAGCCAAAAACATCAGTCATGATGCCAGGTGTAACGAGTAAAACACCGGCAATAATCACACATAATCCAGTGAATAACTCTTTTGCTGGCATTTGTCCTTGTGCCATCTGTAATTGAACGTTTTGAATGGCGCCTATACCTTGTTGCTTCACTAATTTCGCGCCAACTAGGGCGGTCACAATCACAAGTGCTATGGTGGCAAAGCCGCCGATCACTTCACTCACTTGGATGAGTAAAGCAATCTCCACGATGGGCACTAAAATAAATAATAAAAACAAAAATCTAAACATAACACTCTCTAAAAATGCCACTCTTACGAGTCAATGAAATATAAATAAGGGTGAACAGGTCTTTTTTCAAGGTGGAACCATGGATCACTGTCGCCGCTACACATTGTATCCGCTATCGGCTACTATGGTGCGACTCAAGTAATCAAATAAAGGTTCCTTATGACAACGCATTTTCGACTTATTTTTACGACCTGCGCAAATGAAGCAGAGGCTCGTCAGTTAGCACAACATTTAGTGAAAGAGAAACTCGCTGCGTGTGTGAACATTTTGCCAACTGTTGAGTCCATTTACATGTGGGAAGGTGAGGTAACGAGTGAAACAGAAAGCAAGTTACTTATTAAAACTAAGTCAGAAAAAATGAATGAGGTGATCCAAACTATCAAGAAGTTGCATAGTTATGAGATACCTGAAATTCAGGTCGTTGATGTTGCTACAGGCAATTTAGCCTATTTTAATTGGATGGATGAGGTACTTAGTTAATGCGATCGTTCTTTTTATTACTCTGTGCGCTATGGCTAATGCCAGCCAGTGCAAGTAATAGCAACTTACTCGGAAACTTGTTACAGCAACCCGCTGAGCAAACCTTTTTACCCGTTGATCAAGCATTTGTTTTTGACTTTGATCAGCAAGGCAAAACGTTATTTATTGGTTGGGATATTGCGCCAGATTACTATTTGTATAAAAAGAAAATTGAAATTATCGCAAAAGGCGCTGACATTGAAACGCCTGATCTGGGTGAGGGAGTCATCATCGAAGATGAGTTCTTTGGAAAGACTGAGGTATTTTTTAATTCTCTCAGTATTATCAATAAAGTCAGTAATGTTACTGAGGGAGCGGTTGTAAAAGTACGTTTTCAGGGCTGCGCTGAAGCGGGGCTTTGTTATCCACCAGAAGTGCGTACTATTCCCCTATCTGTGATTGCTGGTGAACAAGTTTCAGACAATGCGTCAACAAGTAACGCCTTAGCTGCATTAGGTGTAAATGCTGAGTCACCGACTGTAAACCAAACGACTATTGATGAGAGCGCCAAGCCAGCTCAAGAGCAATCTTATACTGATAAATTGGCATCACAAGGACTACTTACCAATCTCGTTATTTTCTTTTTAGTGGGGATTGGCCTTGCGTTTACACCTTGTGTATTTCCGATGTTCCCTATTTTGTCTAGCTTGATCGCGGGTCAGCAAAACCTATCAACCAAAAAGGCGTTTTCGTTGTCGTTTGTTTATGTGCAAGGCATGGCCGTCACATACGCTGCATTAGGGTTAGTGGTTGCGTCACTGGGTGGCCAAGTGCAAGGGTATTTACAACACCCGACAGTGCTTATTAGCTTTAGTATTTTATTTGTACTTTTAGCAATGTCGATGTTTGGTTGGTACGAAATTAAGCTGCCAAGTGGCATGATGAATAAGCTCACACAGGTAAGCAACCAGCAAAAAGGCGGTAATTATGTTGGCGTCTTTATGATGGGGGTTTTATCTGGCTTGATAGCCTCACCGTGTACAACAGCACCGCTATCGGCAGCACTTTTATATGTAGCGCAAAGCGGTGACTACCTAGTGGGTGGTTTAACCTTGTATGTGCTGAGTTTAGGCATGGGCATACCCTTGTTATTGTTAGGTACATCAGGCGGTAAGCTATTACCTAAAGCGGGTGGTTGGATGGAGCAAGTAAAAACCCTGTTTGGTTTTATCATGCTCGTTGTGCCGCTTATTCTGCTAGAGCGTATTGTCGATATTGACATTATTTGGCTGATGGCAGGATTGTTAGCACTTGCAACGGCGTTGTATTTACACCATTGGCAAAGTGGGCAATCACAGGGCAAGTTAAAAACGGCATTATGGTTTGCTGCAACTTTATTAGTTGTTACTGGTGCGAGTTTAACAAAAAATTATTTTTGGCCTAGCCAAGCTTCTGTTGCCGGAGCATCAGCGCAAACACATGGCTTTAAACAAGTTGCTAATTTAACTGAATTGAAAGAAGAGATTGTTCAGGCAAGTAGCGAAGGGCGTTTAGTGATGGTCGACTTATATGCCGACTGGTGTGTCGCGTGTAAAGAGTTTGAGCATTACACTTTCCCAGATACAGCTGTACAAAGCGAGTTTGCACATTTCGAACTGATTCAAGTTGATTTAACTGAAAGTGACGCTAAAACCATCGAGCTGATGGAAGAGTACACCGTATTTGGTTTACCGAGTATTTTATTCTTCGACACACAAGGTAATGAGTTAGTTGAGCAACGCGTAACAGGTTTTTTAAATGCCAAAGATTTTGCTGAGCATTTAGCAAAAGTACGAAAAACAGCAAAATAAGCGTAACTTTGCAGCGAAATTTTAAAACGCCACTCATTCGAGTGGCGTTTTCGTTTTTTATACCACTTTCAATTTGCAAATCTAATACATTGGGGTTGTTTTTTTTGAGAGTAACTAGTTTTGTTTAGACTCAAAGCATTTTCCTAATGAAGTTGTGTGCCTTGCTATACCTGCTCTTCACTTATTTGGGTAGTGATTAGACCAGTATTTTGCTGCTATTTACGTCGAAATATCTATAATAGGTGGTTAACGTGAGAAATAGTTGCTATTTTTCATTTGAGCCCTTAAGTTAAGGAAGGGTTTAGAGTGAATATAGTTAAACTAGTTACTTAAAGGATATATCGCGTATTATGGCTGCAAAATTAAAGCTTTTAGTTATAAATGGGCCTAATTTAAACATGCTTGGCAAGCGAGAGCCTGAAAAGTACGGCACACAGTCTCTTGACGAGATTATGGCTGAACTTAGCAAGGTCGCTGTTGGTCACAATGTTGATTTGGCGCATTTTCAAAGCAATAGTGAAGCCGCGCTCATTGAGCGTATTCACCAAGCTTGGCAAGCGGTTGATGCAATTATTATCAATCCTGCAGCCTATACGCATACCAGCGTCGCATTGCGAGATGCATTATTGAGTATAGACGTTCCCTTTTACGAGGTGCATTTAAGTAATGTACATGCTCGTGAGGCATTTCGTCATCATTCGTATTTTTCGGATGTAGCACAAGGCGTTGTAATTGGATTAGGTGCAATGGGTTATAAAGTAGCGTTGGAAGCTGCTGTTAACCGATTGCAAAACACACAATAATTTTTAAATAAACTAACAGGCGGGTCGTTTAATGGATATTCGCAAGATTAAAAAACTTATCGAACTAGTAGAAGAATCGGGTATTGCTGAATTAGAAATCACTGAAGGTGAAGAGTCAGTACGCATTAACCGTAATAATATGAGTGCAGGTCCTGCAATGCATTATGCACCTCAACAGTTTGCAGCACCTGCGCCAGCAGCGGCACCAGCTCCAGTAGCAGAGGCACCAGCAGCAGAAGCGGCTGCTCCAGCTGCGCCAACGGGTCACCAAGTTAAATCACCTATGGTAGGTTCATTCTACTCAGCAGCTTCTCCTGAAGCAGCACCTTACGTTGAGGTAGGTTCTAAAGTAAATGTTGGCGATACGTTATGTATCGTTGAAGCAATGAAGATGATGAACCAAATCGAATCTGATAAAGCAGGCACAGTAAAAGCTATCTTAGTTGAAAATGGCGAGCCGGTAGAATTCGATCAACCTTTATTCATCATTGAATAATAGCGCAACAAAAGGCCAACTCTATGTTAGATAAAGTAGTCATTGCAAACCGAGGTGAAATTGCACTTCGCGTATTGCGCGCCTGCAAAGAGCTTGGGATCAAAACTGTTGCTGTGCACTCAACGGCAGACCGTGATCTTAAGCACGTGTTACTGGCAGACGAAACAATTTGTATTGGTAAACCAGCTGCGTCTGAAAGTTACCTAGATATTCCACGTATCATTGCTGCGGCAGAAGTAACAGATGCGGTTGCGATTCACCCAGGTTACGGTTTCTTATCTGAAAATGCGGATTTCGCAGATCAGGTTGAACAAAGCGGCTTTGTTTTCATCGGTCCTAAAGGTGACACTATTCGCTTAATGGGCGACAAAGTGTCGGCAATTGAAGCAATGCGTAAAGCAGGCGTGCCTTGTGTACCAGGCTCTGATGGTCCATTAACGGCTGACAGCGAACGTAATATCCAAATAGCTAAGCGTATTGGTTACCCTGTAATCATTAAAGCAGCAGGCGGCGGCGGTGGTCGTGGTATGCGTGTTGTTCGCAGTGAAAAAGAACTAATCGATTCAATTGCTCTTACTCAGCAAGAAGCGAAACAGTTCTTTGGTAATGGCATGGTTTACATGGAGAAATTCCTTGAAAACCCACGTCATATCGAAGTACAAGTACTTGCCGATGGTCAAGGTAATGCGGTTCATTTAGGTGAGCGTGATTGTTCAATGCAGCGTCGTCACCAAAAAGTAGTTGAAGAAGCGCCAGCGCCAGGTATCACTGCTGAAATGCGTAAATTTATCGGCGACCGCTGTACTCGTGCATGTATCGAAATTGGTTATCGCGGTGCAGGTACGTTCGAGTTCTTATATGAAAACGGCGAGTTCTATTTCATTGAAATGAACACACGTATTCAGGTTGAGCACCCAGTAACAGAAATGGTGACTGGTGTTGACTTAATCAAAGAACAACTAAAGATTGCAGCTGGCCAGCCATTGTCATTCACACAAGAAGATGTGGTTATTCGCGGTCATGCAATTGAGTGCCGTATTAATGCAGAAGACCCAGAAACCTTTATTCCATCACCAGGTAAAATCACGCGATTCCACCCTGCAGGCGGTCTAGGTATTCGTTGGGACAGCCATATTTATGCAGATTACACAGTACCTCCTCATTACGATTCAATGATTGGTAAGCTTATTTGTTATGGCGAAAACCGTGATGTAGCAATTGCTCGTTCACGTAATGCGTTAAATGAATTAGTCATTGATGGTATTAAGACGAATACACCACTGCACAAGAAAATTTTAGCAGATGAAAACTTCCAAAATGGTGGAACAAACATTCACTATCTAGAGAAGAAATTAGGTCTGTAAATCGTTTTAAATTGAAAAAGCCGGCAACTTGCCGGTTTTTTTGTGTCTGACTCATGGTTTGCCTGATTCTCGCCTTAAAAAAATATTCTGGTATGATTAATAAAGTAATGTGTTTCAAGTATTTCATGAGGTAATAATGACCAACAGTGTTGGCTTTGCATTGGCAGATGAAGCCGCAACGGTAAATATGGGCAAGCAACTTGCAAAATTAATGGAGCAAGGAGCTGTGATTTATTTACATGGAGACTTAGGTGCCGGTAAAACCACCTTAACGCGTGGTATTGTGCAAGGTTTTGGTCATCAAGGTAAGGTTAAGAGTCCAACTTATACACTGGTTGAACCATACCAGTTAGATAAAGCTGATATTTATCACTTCGATCTATATCGCTTGGGCGACCCTGAAGAGCTTGAGTATATGGGGATCCGTGACTATTTTTCCCCACACGCTATTTGCGTAGTAGAGTGGCCTGAAAAAGGGGGGGAGTTTATACCCACGCCGGATCTTGATGTTACATTACGTTATGAAGGTGAAGCACGTGCTATTTTAATAAATAGTTTAACAGAGCGTGGTCATTCGATTGTAGAAAAGTTGAAGAGCACGCAATAATAAACAGATAAAAATAAAGGTGTATGAGCAAAAATGGGTCGTTGTACATTTAAACTATTAACTATCTTAATTTTTTTGGTTGTAAGCCAAATTGCGTTTGCACAAAATACAATTAATAGCGTACGTGTCTGGCCCTCTCCTGACAGCACTCGTGTGGTCTTTGATTTGAACGAGAAGCCTGATTTTAGTTATTTTATGCTAAAAAACCCAGCCCGTTTAGTGGTTGACTTAAAAAATACCAATAAGCTAGATAGCTTGCCTAATATTCCTAAAAAGCATCAGATAGTTTCAAAACTGCGTTACTCAAAGCCAAAAGATAGTAAAAGTGTCCGTTTTGTTTTTGAACTCGCGCGCGCCAGTAAACCGGTTGTGTTTGCTTTATTGCCTACCGAACCATACAAACACCGCTTAGTGGTTGACCTTGTAGATAAAACACCGAATGCAGAACCGATTGCTTCAACTAACACGAGTGTGAAAAAACGAGAGCTTCATCAAGAACGTGATATCGTCATTGCTATTGACGCGGGTCACGGTGGTGAAGACCCAGGTTCAATTGGCCCCTCAGGTACCTATGAAAAAGATATCACGCTACAAATAGCGAAGCGCTTAGAGCGCATGATAGACGCTGAACGAGGAATGATCTCGCGTATGGTGCGCCGCAGTGACTACTTTGTAAATTTAAACACCCGAACCAGCATTGCTCGTAAGAAAAAAGCCGACTTTTTTGTGTCGATCCATGCCGATGCCTTTACTAGCCCGCAACCAAATGGTGCGTCAGTATGGGTGCTTTCACTGCGCCGTGCTAATTCAGAAATTGGTAAATGGATTGAGGATAAAGAGAAACATTCCGAGCTTTTAGGTGGTGCTGCTGGGGTATTAAAAGATACTGCGAGCGAAAAATATTTAGCGCAAGCACTGTTAGATATGTCGATGGATCACTCGATGAAAACAGGCTTTAGTGTTGCACAAGAAGTTGTTAGTGAATTAAAAAAAGTTGCTAAAATGCACAAAAAGCACCCTCAAGCGGCAAGTCTTGCGGTATTGAAATCTCCAGATATTCCGTCTATTTTGGTCGAAACTGGGTTTATTTCGAACCCGCGTGAAGAGCGAATGCTAAAAACAGCACAGCATCAAGAGCGCTTAGCAAAAGCAATTTTCACCTCGATTAAAAATTACTATATGCAAAACCCCCCAGACGACTCGTTATTTGCTAAGTTAAAAGCGCAGTTTCCGACTAAACACAAAGTACGTCCAGGTGAATCATTAAGTATTTTGGCAAGCAGATACAATACCTCCGTTAGTAAGTTAAAAACGGCCAACAACTTAAAATCGAATACCCTGTTTATTGGTCAAGAGCTTGATATTCCGCAAAGCTAATCAATTTTTGCGTTAGGAACACTATGAGTATAGAAATACTACCCGCGCGATTGGCTAACCAAATTGCTGCGGGTGAAGTGGTTGAACGACCAGCCTCGGTTGTTAAAGAGCTAGTCGAAAACAGTTTAGATGCCGGCGCAACGCGCATTCAAATAGACATTGAACGTGGTGGCCACAAGCTTATTCGCATTCGTGATAATGGCTCAGGCATTAATAAAGATGAGCTGACATTAGCCTTGTCACGCCATGCCACGAGTAAACTAAAATCACTTGATGACTTAGAGAACATTTGTTCACTTGGTTTTCGTGGTGAAGCCTTGGCATCTATTAGTTCAGTATCGCGCTTAACTTTGAGCTCAAAGCCAAAACAGCAAGAAGCTGCATGGCAAGCCTTTGCAGAAGGGCGTGATATGGCTGTGCAAATAAAACCAACAGCCCACCCAGATGGCACCACTATTGAAGTTAAAGATTTATTTTTTAACACCCCCGCACGACGTAAATTTCTGCGCACAGAAAAAACAGAGTTTTCACATATTGATGAGCTTATAAAGCGGATTGCATTGAGCCGGTTTGATGTCTCAATTACGTTAACGCATAACGGCAAAGTTGTGCGTCAATACCGTGCAAAGCCTAATCCAGAACAAGCAATTAGCCGTGTTGCACAAGTTGCCGGTAAAATCTTTAGTGAACAAGGTTTGCATATTCAATCTGGTGAAGCAGGGTTAATGCTAAGAGGCTGGGTATTGCCTGTTGGGTCAAGCAATACGACTCAGTATACCTATGTGAATAACCGCATGATGCGCGACAAGCTCATTTTACACGCGATTCGCCAAGCATTTGAAGAAGTCGCAGGCTCAGAAGAACTACCAGGCTTTGTTATCTACATTGATATTGACCCACGTCAGGTCGATGTAAATGTGCATCCAGCCAAGCATGAAGTACGTTTTCATCAAGGGCGTTTAGTGCATGACTTTATTTTGCAGGCAATAAAACAAGTTGTGGTGCCGCTGCAGCATGAAGCTGGTTTTACTGAGCACAATGACACTGCTTTTCAGCAGGCCCCGTTTGAAGAGTTGAGTCTGAGTAGCTCGCAGTTAAGCTATACTGCATCAGCGCCTACAGAGCAGTATGATTATCCTAAATCAGAGTTACAGCCAACACGCTCAGCGAGTTACTCTGGCACAGCAGGGCGTTCGGGAGGGGGGGTTAGTCGCGATAGCCAAGGACGCAGTAAAGCATCACATCAAGATGTGAATGCTTTTTATCAAGGGATCAGTGAGCAACATGCTGCGCATTTTGATCAAGTACGGCCTGAGCCAAGCATTGCTGCACCGGTTGTGGAGCAAACAAAACTTGCCAAACTTATTCACGTACGCGAAGGTGAATGCGTATTTAGTGAAGACAAGCAACTATTTGCTGCGCATTTTAAGCATGCTTTAGCGCTCGACTGGCAAGCGCAAGTAGAGCAAGCTGGCAGTCTTGATGGCAAAGCTTTGTTGTTACCTGTACGAGTAAACACACATGCTGATGATATTAGTGCTTTAAATGCTCAGCAGTCGTGGTTTACCCTGCTAGGTTTTGATTTAGTGATTGAAAAGCAATTTGTGATGGTTAAAAAGCTTCCGCCTTGTATGTATTTACTTGATGTTAGTAATGCCATTGAGCGACTTATCATTGCTTGCAAAACATCGCCAAGTTCACTGGATGAATGGCTAGAATGGTTAACACAGCAAATTCCGACACGTTATTACACAAGCCAAGCCTTTATGGAACAAGTGACTCGGTTAGAAAATAATCCACAAACTATGCAACGTTTACGTCAAAAAGCAGTTAAAATAGAACTATCTCAGTTTTTAAACTAAGCAAGGTATTTAGGCTTGAATAACTTACCCGTCATTTTTTTAATGGGACCAACCGCAGCAGGGAAAACAGACTTAGCAATTTCGCTGTGTGAGCATTTAAACACAGAAATAATCAGTGTAGATTCAGCGCTGGTGTACAAAGATATGAATATTGGTACAGCTAAACCAGATGCTGATGAATTAGTGCGAGCGCCTCATCATCTAATCGATATTATTGATCCTGCAGAAAGTTATTCAGTTGCTGATTTTCGTCGCGATGCGATTGAAAAGATTGATCTATTTCATAAGCAAGGTAAAGTACCTGTATTAGTTGGCGGTACAATGATGTACTTCAAGTCATTGATTGATGGTTTGTCGCCGTTACCAGAGGCATCACCCGAAGTGCGGGCTGAACTCGAAAAGGAAGCAAAACAGTTTGGTTGGCCGCATTTGCACGCAGAGCTTGTTAAAATCGATCCTGAGGCTGCGAATAAAATGAGTGAAAATGATTCACAACGTATTAATCGTGCGCTCGAAGTTTATCGTATAACTGGCAAAACAATGACAGAGTTACAAAAACAAAAGCAGCCAGCGCTTCCTTATACTTTTCATCAATTTGCTATCGCGCCTGCCGATCGCAGCGTTTTACATCAGCGAATTGAGAAAAGGTTTAAAATAATGCTTGAACAGGGGTTTGAAAATGAAGTTTCATCCCTATATAAACGTAAGGATTTACACCCAGATCTACCTTCGATTCGTTGCGTAGGTTATAGACAAATGTGGGATTACATTGCAGGCGAAATTGACTATGATGAAATGGTCTTTCGTGGTGTTGCTGCCACGCGCCAGCTTGCCAAGCGGCAGTTAACTTGGCTAAGAGGTTGGCCTGATGTTACATGGTTGGCCACGGGTGATGAAGAAAACTTGCAACGTGTAGTAAGTTCGCTAAGCTAGTAGTAGTTGAAAAATTTTTAGCTTTGTTAAATTAGTTCAGCTACTTAATTATAATAACACCTAGAACGAAGGAAAATAACATGGCAAAAGGCCAGTCGTTACAAGACCCATTTTTGAATGCGTTACGTCGTGAGCGCATTCCAGTATCAATCTTTTTGGTTAATGGCATTAAGTTACAGGGTAAAATCCAGTCATTTGACCAATTTGTTATTTTACTTGAAAACACCGTGAATCAAATGGTGTATAAACACGCTATTTCTACCGTAGTTCCAGCGCGTACTGTTAACTTCCAAGGTGCACAAGGAAGCGATGATTCAGAAGAGCAAGAGCCTGGAAATTTTTAAATTTAGGAGCGTAATGCTTGTTTGACCGTTATGAAGCCGGCGAACAGGCAGTTTTAGTTCATATCGACTTACCTAAAGAAGGGGATCGTGAAGATCTTCATGAATTAGAGTTGTTGGTATCTTCTGCTGGTGTTAGTAGTTTGGCGATTGTGCAAGGCAGTCGTCAAGCACCACATCCGAAACTTTTCGTCGGTACCGGAAAAGCAGAAGAAATCGCTGAAACTGTCAAAATCCACAATGCAGATGTCATTATTTTCAACCATCAACTAAGCCCGTCACAGGAACGTAACTTAGAGAGCGTTTGTCAGTGTCGTGTACTTGATCGTACGAGTTTGATCCTTGATATTTTTGCCCAGCGAGCGCGTACTCATGAAGGTAAACTTCAAGTTGAGTTGGCGCAGCTACGTCACATTTCAACACGCTTGATCCGTGGTTGGACTCACCTTGAGCGCCAAAAAGGTGGGATAGGTTTACGTGGTCCAGGTGAGACGCAGCTTGAAACCGATAGACGACTTCTGCGTGCAAGAATTAAGAATATTCGTGCACGATTAGATAAAGTTGCTGTGCAACGTGAACAGGGGCGACGAGCACGTACCCGTAATGAAATACCCACAGTGTCATTAGTTGGTTACACTAACGCAGGTAAATCGACCCTGTTTAATCGAATAACAGACTCAGATGTGTATGCGGCCGACCAATTATTTGCAACACTTGACCCGACATTACGTAAGTTAGACATTGGCGATGTTGGTCCAGTGATCCTCGCGGATACTGTTGGCTTTATTCGTCACTTACCACATGATTTAGTGGCTGCTTTTAAAGCTACATTAACTGAAACCCGGGAAGCCGATTTACAGCTACATGTTATTGACGTAGCAGACCCGCGTCGTAAAGAGAATATTGAGCAGGTGCAGTCAGTTCTAAAAGAAATTGATGCAGATGAAGTGCCGCAATTATTAGTGTATAACAAAATTGATGCGCTAGATGACGTTGCGCCGCGTATAGATAGAAACGATGAAGGCCAGCCAATTAGAGTGTGGTTATCTGCTCGAACTGGTATGGGTTGTGAGTTACTGTCAGAGGCAATTAATGAGTTGCTAGCAAAGAAAATGCTGGCAGAGTCGCTTAAATTACCTCCACAGCATGGTCGTATTCGCGCTGCATTATTTAACTTAAATGCTGTTCATGAAGAGTGCTTTGATGAACAAGGTAATTGGTTGCTTTCAGTGCGTTTACCGATGGCTGAGTGGAATCGTTTGAAAAAAGAAATGGGACAGGATCTCGATTCTTTTATAGTTGCGAACTAAAAATCGTCAGCATTTGTTAATTTTAGTATGAGAAATGCTGTAGATTTGATAGATTTAACCCAATTCATTTAGATAACAATGGAGTATAGCTATGGCCTGGAATGAACCGGGTAATAATGGCAATGATAAAGATCCGTGGAATAACAAAGGCGGAAAAGATCAAGGCCCACCTGATTTAGACGAGGTACTGCGTAAATTCGGCAACAAGTTTGGCGGTTTATTTGGTGGTAACAAGCCAGGTAAAAACGGCGGCGGACTTGGTGGCGCAGGCATTTCTTTCATATTAATTATTGCCATCATCGTTTGGGCATTAAGCGGTATTTATACAGTTAAAGAAGCTGAGCGCGGTATTGTTTTACAATTTGGTCAGTTTAGTCGCATTGCAGAGCCAGGCTTACGTTGGAAAATGACGTTCATCGAACGTGTCATTCCGGTTGATATTGAAGCGGTACGCTCTTTATCTGCGAAAGGCTTTATGCTGACTGAAGATGAAAACGTCGTAAATGTAGAGTTTGAAGTGCAGTATCGTGTTATCGATCCTCACCTATATAAGTTCAGTGTAACGGATGCTGATCACAGCCTACAACAAGCGCTCGATAGCGCACTTCGCTATGTTATTGGTCATGTTAAAATGGACCAAGTATTAACAACAGGTCGTGAGGTCGTTCGTCAACAAACGTGGGATGAGCTAAACAAAATTATCGAGCCGTATAACCTTGGTATTATTGTTAGCGACGTGAACTTTAAAGACTCACGCCCACCAGGTGAAGTAAAAGATGCCTTTGATGATGCCATTGCTGCACAAGAAGATGAAGAGCGTTTCATCCGTGAAGCAGAAGCTTATGCCCGTGAGATAGAGCCGCGTGCCCGTGGTCAAGTGACACGTATGACACAAGAAGCTGAAGCATATCGCGAGCGCATTACATTAGAAGCGCAAGGTGAGGTAGCACGCTTTGAAAAGCTATTACCAGAGTACCAAGCAGCGAAGGAAGTAACGCGTAAACGTTTGTACATTGATGCAATGGAAGAAGTACTGGGTAATAGCTCTAAAGTACTTGTTGATGTGAAAAACGGTAATAACATGATGTATTTACCACTTGATAAAATTATGGAAAAGCAAGGCACCGCGACCCGTGTTGCACTGCCAAGTTCAAGTGATATCAAAGATTTGCGCAACAAGTTGAATACATCACGCAACAGTACGGTTAACTCGAGTAATGACCGTTTTGCAACTGATCGCTTTAATGAGGGGAGATAAGCAAAATGAAAAATTTTAGTTTAGTAATACTTGCCCTTGCGGTTGTGATGTCTTTTTCATCTATTTTTGTCGTACAAGAAGGTGAAAAGGCGATTGTATTGTTGTTCAGTAAAGTGCAGAAAGACAGTAATGACACAGCAGTAGTTTACGGCCCAGGCTTGAACTTTAAAGTGCCATTTTTCAGTCAAGTACGTCGTTTAGATGCACGTATCCAAACATTAGATGGCGCACCAGATCGTTTTGTAACAAGCGAGAAAAAAGACTTAATTGTTGATTCATACGTGAAATGGCGTATCAACGACTTTAGTGCATTTTACCTACGTGCTCGTGGTGATAAGCAGTATGCTGAAACGCTATTAAAGCAAAAGGTAAACAATGGTCTACGTACTAACTTTGGTTCTCGTACCATTAAAGAAATTGTTTCAGGTGAGCGTAGTGAGCTTATGGAAGAAGCGTTAGTACAAGCTTCTGAAAGTGCACAAGAGTTAGGTATTGAAGTACTTGATGTGCGTGTTAAGCAAATTAACTTACCACAAGAAGTCAGTAGTTCAATCTTCCAACGTATGCGTGCAGAGCGTACTGCGGTGGCGAAAGAGCACCGCTCTGAAGGTCAAGAAAAGGCAGAAACAATTCGTGCAGAGGTTGATCGTCGCGTAACAGTTATGCTGGCAGATGCTGAGCGAAATGCGCGAACTGTTCGCGGTCAGGGCGATGCAGAAGCGGCGGGTATTTATGCTAATGCTTATAATAAAGATGCTGAGTTTTTTAGCTTTGTGCGCAGTCTTGAAGCTTACAAAAAAACCTTTAAAGATAAGCAAGACGTCATGATTATCTCTCCAGATAGTGATTTCTTTAATTACATGAAAGGCGCTAATGCCCAGTAATTAAACACTTAATAATGAAAGCCCTGCACTTTGCAGGGCTTTTTTATTTCAGTCGTGAACTAATTTCTTTGTATTATAAATTTATAACTCCCTGTTCTGGCTGCGGTTGTTTTATTGGCTATGGTGATAAAAAGTCGGCCGCAGAAAAAATAAGCTAAACGGGGTGATCTTTCACCTCGTTTTCTGGTAAAATCTCGTCCTAATTTTTTCTAAGTGAATTTGCAATGGGTAAAAACGTTGTTGTACTGGGCACCCAATGGGGTGACGAAGGTAAGGGTAAGGTAGTTGACCTCCTTACAGACAAAGCATCTTTAGTAGTTCGTTATCAAGGTGGTCATAACGCAGGCCACACTTTGGTAATTAACGGTGAAAAGACGGTTTTACACCTTATTCCATCGGGTGTATTACGTGACAATGTTAAGTGTGTGATTGGTAATGGTGTTGTTTTATCACCAGAAGCGTTGATGAAAGAAATTGGCATGCTAGAAGAGCGTGGCGTGCCTGTGCGTGAGCGTTTATTAATTAGTGAAGCGTGTCCGCTTATTTTACCTTTCCACATTGCATTAGATTTAGCCCGTGAAAAAGCACGTGGCGATAAGCCAATCGGTACTACAGGTCGTGGTATTGGTCCAGCTTATGAAGATAAAGTAGCACGTCGTGGTTTACGTGTTGGCGATTTATTCAATCCTGAATTATTCGCGAGTAAATTAAAAGAAGTATTGGAATACCATAACTTCACGCTAGAGCATTACTACAAAGTAGAGCCAGTTGATTTCCAGAAGACATTTGATGATGCAATGGCTATTGCTGATATCTTAAAAGCGATGGTTGTTGATGTGACTGAGCTACTTGATCAAACGCGTTTAGCGGGCGACAACATCTTATTTGAAGGTGCGCAAGGTACATTGCTTGATATCGACCATGGTACTTATCCGTACGTAACATCATCAAACACAACCGCAGGTGGTGTAGCAACAGGTGCTGGTTTTGGTCCATTACACCTTGATTACGTACTAGGTATTATCAAAGCTTACACAACACGTGTAGGTTCAGGTCCTTTCCCAACAGAGCTTTACGATGGTCTTGATAAGCAAGACCCTGTAGGTAAGCATTTAGGTGAGAAAGGTCATGAATTCGGTGCAACGACAGGTCGTTTACGCCGTACTGGTTGGTTAGATGCAGTGGCGATGCGCCGTGCAGTTCAAATCAACAGCATCTCAGGTTTCTGTTTAACTAAATTAGACGTTTTAGACGGTTTAGAAACATTAAAAATCTGTACTGGTTATCAGTTAGAAGATGGCACAGTAACGAACGTGACGCCATTAGCTGCTGAAGGTTACGAGAAAGTAACGCCAGTATACGAAGAGATGCCAGGCTGGTCAGAAAACACAGTAGGTGTAACCTCAGTTGATCAGTTGCCTAAAGCGGCACTTGATTACATCAAACGTATCGAAGAAATCACGGGTGTTCCAGTTGATATCATCTCAACAGGTCCTGATCGTGTAGAGACCATGGTATTACGCAACCCGTTTGCATAATTGCCATAGTGACTAAAAAAGCTGCTTCGGCAGCTTTTTTTGTGCCTAAAATTCACTCTGGAATGATAATTGTATATTATTTGCTAAGACTGACTTTTTTTAAGTGATTTTGATGCGTGTTTTATTGCCTTTAACATTACTCTTTTCCAGCCTGAGCATGGCTGAAGAGCCCATTGCAGCAGTACCTCTGTACACAGAAAGCGAGTTAATTGGCTTGATCAATAAAAATGCACACCTAGCACGTGTAAAGGCAGATGATTGCCAGTTAGTACAAGATATCGAAGCGCGAGCCAATAAAATGGCGCTACCATCGTATCAGTTCCTGTATGGCGATATGCTGGCCTATGCAGTCTGTGTTGATCGTAACGTAGAGTTGGGTGTGTATTATATGCGTCAAGCTGCTGAGCAAGGGTTAGCAGCAGCACTAGAACAACTTGGCCGCTATTATGATGTCGGGCGGTTGGTTCAGCAAGATAAAGCGATGGCCGTGACCTATTTGCGTGAAGCATCTGCACAAGGCAACTTAAAAGCACAAATGCGCTTAGTTAAGCTATTCAACCAAGGGTATGGTAGCCCAAGAGACTATGAGGATGCTTATCGCTGGTTGTTTCACTCTATGGTTGCAGATAAAGCGCAGCATAAAAAAGTTGAGCAATTATTAGCAAAACTAGCGCAAAAAATGCCTGATAGTGTGGTTCGGCGCGCACGTTTACCTATGTAATTTAAACTGTTAAAAATACGGCCAGCGTGTGCTGGCCTGTGATCATTTATCTTCTTTTTTATCTTTATTTTTGTTCTGATTAGGGTCTTTAAGAACCGATAACTTGGGTGGTTGTAAAGCAACGATGCGCTCACCTACTTGCGGTGTTTTCTCCATATTTGTCGTAAATGGTCTAATACGAACAGGAGAGTCGTCATCATCATCTTTTTCACCGTTTAAAATAAATAACGGAATAGCTTCACTATTAACTTCTTTATATTGCTCCCAGCTAAACTCATCCGAAATGCGTGTAGCACTCACTTTACCACCTTTGGCTATTAGACTGCTTAAACGTGCATATGCGCCATTGTCACCAAATAGAATCTGACGAGACAAAAATGTTGCGCTATCTTTGTTTGCTTTAGCGTGGTTAGTTGAAGAACGAAGAGAATACACATCCTTTTCATTTAGCAAATGCGAGAAATACTGCACACCCAATGCATTATGGTGACGATTAGGTGAAAGTGCTAAAACACTACGAATTGTTGTTAAAGGTAAATAACGCTCGGCATGTTCAGACTGTGGATTACCATAATAACAAGGCAGGCCATCCATACGTGCCATTTTGCAGTTCTCCCATGCTGGATCAGAGAGATGTACAGGAATATTCTGCTCTTTTAGTCCACAGGCTATTGCACGTGCAACATGGTTTGCACCAATGATTAAAATAGTATTTGGCGCAGGCTGGCGCACTTTTAATAGTTTAGCCAGTGGTGTAGCTGTCAGACTTTGTAGTACAACCGTGACGATGATTACCGTGAAAATCAGCGGCACGATTTTCTCTGCGTCCGCGATACCTGCTTCAACCATGCTCAGTGCAAACACTGAGCCCACAGCGGCTGCGACGATACCTCTTGGTGCGATCCAAGAGAGTACCAAACGGGACTTTAATGGCAGATCTGAGCCGATAGTTGAAATAGCGATGCATGCAGGGCGCGCGATAAAGAGCACGATGGCTAAGAAAATAAACACATCACTGTGTAACATCATTAAGTCTGAAAGCTGTAAGCGTGCGGCAAGTAAGATAAACAAGGATGATATCAAGATCATCGACAAGTCTTCTTTAAACTCAAGTACTGAGTCTATTTCCAAGTCATCTTGATTGGCTAGCCAAATACCGAATACAGTCACAGCCAGTAATCCAGATTCATGGCTCAGATGATTTGATACTGTAAAGCTAATCAATACCAATGCTAAAATACCAAATTTGTGTAACTCAAAAGGCAACCACTCGCGACGAATGAGTAAGGTGGTTAGCCAGCCCGCGGCGACACCAATTGTTAAGCCAACCCCTAAGGTTTTAAACAAGGCAATGATTGTATGGCTTAATACTTCTCCTTGCCCAACAAGCATAACGGCTTCAAAGACGAGCACTGCAAATAAGGCTCCGATGGGGTCAATAACAATACCTTCCCACCTGAGGATGCGGTCTATATCTTGGTTAGGGCGCATTGAATTAAGTAAAGGTGCGATAACTGTTGGTCCTGTAACCACAAGCACAGCCCCTAGTACTGCGGCAACTCGCCAATTAAGTTCTAAGATCCAATAGGCACTTAAACTGATAATAATGCAGGTGGTTATCATGCCGATGGAGCAGAGATTTCGGACAACTTTTCCTATCCCTTTAAGTTCTTTAAAGTGTAATGTCAGCGAGCCTTCAAAGAGTATAACTGCAACACTTAACGAGACCACGGGGAATAGTAAGTCGCCTAAAAGGGCATCGGGTTCAAGAACGCCACTGAAAGGGCCAAGTAATAAACCCGTTAGAAGTAAAAATAAAATAGCCGGTACACGAAACGCCCATGCTACCCACTGTGCTATTACAGAACACAAGGCGATCCCTGCTATATAAATTGCTGACATAAAATGAATTATCCTTTTAGCTTTAGCACCAACATCATAGATAATTGCTATTGATGACGATAAATTGTCGCTGACTTACAAATAAAACTGCCTACTTATTAAAGCTTACTCACCGTCATAGACACAAGAAAACTTATTGCTCTAAATACGATTTTAGTCGTTATTAATACTTTTTGGGTTGTTATTGAAAACAAAACGGCCATAAGCTGATGAAAAATTATTAATATCGAAATGTATTCATTTAACTATTTGTTAAGTATGAACTATTTTCTAGGTTTATGGTAAGTATAAAATTAGTGATTAATATCTACTCTTGATCTTTCACCTCTTTATATCGTATTATAATTCGTGTTCAAACAATTTGATATCTAAATGATTAACTTTGTTTTTCTTTAGTAATTAGAGGATAAACCCTAATAAATCAGTTGTTTGCTTTATATATTGTGTTTTATACACTTTGTTTTCTAATTAAATAGAAATGAGCTAATGATTGTTCAGTGCGTATTTATTACGAGTTGAATACAATAAAAGTTCATTATCTTATCAATGTTTAGCTCCCATCGTGGCGGCTAAATCTCGGTCATACAATCTACGCCCTATCTGTCGGTGTACCAGATTGTATAGGCTCTATGTATGTTGTTATTAATAAAAGCCGCACACAGCTTTTTACAGCGATACATAAACAACACTTATCTTTTTTTATCAACTTATGGTTTATAACCGTTTGGTCTACTGACTGAATAAAAGTTGTGCTATACCTAAACGCAGTCCATGCGCGGACTAGTTGCGTGTGCAGATAAGTGTCTGTGACAAAGTGAGAATACTCAGCACGTTTAGTTGTTCTAAACGTGAGTCTTTTAATCAGCGGCTTTAATGACGCTGAACAGATAGTAAAATGGAAAAGTTGAACAGTTATGCAAAAGTTTAAATGGCGACGTATTGTACTTAAAGTTGGTAGCGCATTGATCGCACCGGAACAAGATGGGTGTCGTTCACGTTATTTATTGACCATTGCGCAGTTCATCGTTCGCTGTCGAGCACGAGGTATCGAAGTGATTTTAGTATCATCTGGTTCGGTGGCAGCGGGTTCGCATTTATTTCCTGAGCAAGAAACTCGCTCGGTAACGATGAAAAAGGCAATGGCAGCTGCCGGCCAAACAGAAATGATGGCTATGTGGGATCGTTTTTTTGATTTCCCTTCCGCACAAATATTATTAACACACGGTGATTTACGAGACCGTGAGCGTTATACCAGCATTCGTGAAACGGTGTTCACTTTACTAGAGCACGGTGTACTACCTATCATCAATGAAAATGATACGGTCACCACGGATGACTTGAAAGTAGGTGATAATGATAACCTATCAGCGATGGTTGCTGCAGCAGCAGACGCAGATGCCCTGATGATTTTTTCGGATGTTGATGGTCTTTATGATAAAAACCCGAACTTGCATGATGATGCCGTATTGTTACCTGAAATAGAGAGCATCGATGAGTCAATCTACGCAATGGCAGGGTGTGCAACCAGCGCGGTTGGTACCGGTGGTATGAAAACTAAGATTGAAGCGGCAGAAAAGGCGACATCGCATGGTATTACAACCTTTATTCTAAATGGTTTCAAAGAAGAAACCTTCAATCGCCTACTTGAAGGTGACAACCCAGGCACTATTTTTATGCCTTATGAAAAACCAATGCAAGAAGCGGTGCATTGGATGACACACACCGCGAATGAGCAAGGTGAGGTTGTCGTAGAAGGCTCGTTTGATGAGTCTGCTCATCATGAAGATGGGTGTATTCGTAGCGATGAAATTGTTGCGGTACACGGAGAATTTGGCGTAGGCGATACTATTTTAGTCCGCAGTGACGATGGTACACGTCTAGCAAAAGCAACAGCGAATTACAGTAGCTGTTTATTGAATTTTATTGCTGACAACGAGCAAAGTGAATTTAGCGAAAAAATGCAAGATTCAATCGGCCCAGTTGTTTCAGAAAAAGATATCGCATTATTGGAGAAGTCATGAGTTTAATTACGGATATTTCTAGTCAAGCTGCAAAAGCTGCAACCCAGCTAGCTCTGCTTGATACTGCCACTAAGAATCAAGTTTTATCTGAGATGGCGCAGGTATTACGTGAAAGTAAGGCCTTCATTATCAAAGAAAACGAAAGCGATTTAGCGGCAGCACGTGATAATAACCTTGCTGCGGCGATGATTGATCGTTTGACCCTAAATGATGAGCGCATTGAAGCAATGGCTGAAGGCATCGAAGTGATTGTCAGCCTTGATGATCCGGTTGGTCAATTACGCGACATTTCAGAGCGTCCGAATGGTATTAAGATTAGCAAGATGCGCGTGCCACTTGGTGTTGTATGTATGATTTATGAAGCACGTCCAAATGTGACGGCTGATGCAGGTGCTTTGTGCTTTAAATCGGGTAATGGGGTAATTTTACGTGGTGGTAAAGAAGCACTGCGTAGTTCGCAAGCCATTGCCAGCGTAATGCATAAAGTACTTGAGAAGCATGGTTTACCAGCTGCCTTAATCTCAGTGATCCCTGATCCTGATCGTGGCTTATTAATGGAGTTAATGCAGCAACGTGACACAATTGATTTAATCATCCCACGAGGTGGCGAAGGTCTAATTAATTTTGTAACTGAAAACAGTACCATCCCTGTTATTCAACACTTTAAAGGTGTGTGTCACCTTTATGTTGATAAAGAGGCTGATCTGAATGTCGCCATTAACTTGCTGTTAAATGGTAAAACTCAGCGCACTGGTGTGTGTAACGCATTAGAAGGCCTAGTAGTACATCAAGATATTGCCGATGAATTTTTAAACCTGTGTGCAGTTGTGCTTCGTCAAGAAGGCGTGAAAGTAAATGCAGACGCAAAAGCGGCTGAATATTTTGACAACGCGACTGTGCTTGCTGATGATGAGTTTGGCGAAGAGTACCTAGACTTAGAAATCGCCATTAAGGTTGTGCCAGATTTTGCTGGAGCGATCGATCATATTGCTAAATTTGGCTCAAACCACACAGAAGTCATTTGTACTAAGGATCAAGCAGCTGCAGAGTTATTCCAGCGCAGTGTTGATGCGTCTGTTGTGATGGTTAACGCGTCATCACGTTTTTCTGATGGTTCACAGCTAGGCTTAGGTGCTGAAATTGGTATTGCGACCACTAAGCTACATGCTTACGGACCTATGGGTCTAGAATCGCTTACAACTGAAAAATACTTAGTGAATGGCGAAGGCCAAATTCGTGAATAATCGCTAAGAAGTAACTACGTCTAAAAGCCGGGCTTTGCTCGGTTTTTTTGTGTCTGATATAAAACGAAGAGGATAGTAAGACTAATTAAATAGCTTAAATTTAGAGTATGATACTGTTAGTTGATAATTCGGCAGATTGCCTAAAGAAGAGTAGGAAAGTGGTGGAGCTAAGCAGGATCGAACTGCTGACCTCCTGCGTGCAAGGCAGGCGCTCTCCCAGCTGAGCTATAGCCCCACATTCCTAAAATACAGGATGCTTAAGTCTTGCGTCTCAAGCGGGGTGAACTTTAAATATTTTTGCATTTCTGGTCAAGTATTTTTTTTAAAATGATCGAATTTTTACTCTGTTGTTTTATTTTTGGTAGACTAAAGCGCATTCACTGTTCAAGGCTCATCCAATAATGAAAAAAATAGCATGGCTTTTGGTTGTTTTACTTGCCGGTTGCGCAAGCCAACAAGAAGCGCCTCCTTTTGAAATCAATAATAAGCAGTTTTACGAAAAAAATGATGAGCAAGGCAATAAAATCTTTGCCTATGTGGTGTCAGTTAAAGCACAGGGCAGACGCCCGATTAATCTTGATAAGCCAATGACACGCAGGCAGTTTAAAGATTTTGCCGAGCAAGAAGTATTTGAAGAGTCGAGCAATTTAAAACTTATGCTCGAAGACCAAGCGGTTGAATTATTAAATGAAGAGCTTAAAGAACGACAATACTGCGACGATAAACACGTTATTGACGAAGTATTATGGCGTGATTTAAGTGTGCAATTACGAGGACGTTGTTTGTAAATGTATGCAGATAAAAGCAAGTTAGCTGCTACGCTAGCTCAATTAGATATTAATTATGATGTGATTGAGCATCCACCATTACACGGCAGCTTAGATGCCGATAAGTTTATGCTCGATAGACCGGGCACTCGATTAAAAAACCTGTTTTTACGAGATAACGAAGGTAAGCGCCACTTTTTAGTGATCACTGCTCACGATAAGCAGCTCGACTTAAAAGCCATTGCTCAGCAGCAGGGGTTATCGCGCTTAGGGTTTGCATCTGATGAGCGGTTAGCGCGTTATCTTAAAGTGCCACCGGGCTGTGTTTCTATGTTGGCACTGTTAAACGATAAGCAAAATAATGTCACTTTTTGGCTAGACCAAGAAATTTGGTTTAACGAGCTTTTTCATTGTCACCCTTTTGAAAATACTGCCACTTGGCTAATGAAAAAAGAGGACTTAGAGCTGTTTTTTGAAAGTACTGGGCATCAACCACGTATTGTATTTCTACCTGCCAAATAAACTAAGCTTAAACCTACTAAGCAGACTAAAAGTAGCACGGTCATAAAGGCAACTTGGCCGTGTTGCTGATATACCAGCCCTGGCAATAATGAACCTAATGCGCCACCGCTATAATAAAACGATACATAACCGCCATTGGTGACACTTGCAGGTGCACTGCTGATTTTATTTACCAATGGAGCGGCACTTGAGTGGATCACAAACATTGCACCGCAAAAGCCAGTAAAAGCAACCACAAATAATAGTATCTGTTGGCTCATCAATAACACCATCGTCAGGCTATAGAATACAAAAACCCAGGTTAGTAAACGCCAAGGTGTTGATGACTTTCGTAACAGCCAAGGTGTGGCTATGGAAGCCAGCGCGCCCAGCAAGTAGCCGCTGTAAACCAGTCCGATGTCTCGGGTGTTAGTGATAGCAAAACTGTCTTGCAGAATGAAAGGTAAATAATTTAACAGTGCCGCAAAACAAAAGAACATACAAAACACTGCTCCGTAGAGCTTTAATACCAACGGATCTTTTAATTGCTTTAGATACAACAGTGGCGACTTTGCAGCATGAATACTCGCGCCTTTACCTGATTTAGGAATGGCGAGTGCAAATAGTACTAACCCAAGCGCAATCACATAATAAAAACTTTGCCAGCTTAAAAAGTCAGTAAACAAGGCGGCGAGCATACGTCCGAAGTAGCCACCAACAATGGTACTGCCAATGTAAAGTGTCATATTACGTTGTAATTGGTCGGCCTGAAAAGTCACACCAATATAACTGGTCATAGCGGTGAGCGCCGCGGGTAGGGTGATCCCTTGTATAAAACGAACCAGCAATAGCAGCTCAAAGCTTGGTGCTAAAGTAAAAGCGATACAGCTGATTGCTAACACAAACATGGCAATCTTTAAAATTGTGAGTGGGTTTCGTTTAGCTAAAAATAAGCCATACACTAAAGGAGCAATGGCTAGTGGCAACATAGTTGCGGTCATTAAGCTACCAGCTGTGGCTGGCGATACAGAAAAATGACTGGCAAATAATCCAAGTAAGGGTTGTGGGGCGTATAAAACAAAGAAAATAAACACAGAGCAAAGTAACAAATGTCGCAGCTGCATTTTTAGCTCCCAAGAGGAAAAGCCTTAGCTTATCGGGTACAGGTTTTTTTACAAGTTCAAAGGCGACTAAAATGATAAATCTTGCGTTAAATCAATATGTCATGATTTCATCGCGTGTTAATCTCACATCAATATACTCGATTGCTGTGAATCAAGTGGGCTCAGTACTGTTATTTGTTGGCAGAGCTGATTAAAATAACCCTAATACGCATTAATAAATTGGAATTTCGTCATGGGTTCATTACAAGATCAATTACTTAAGGCTGGTCTTACTACGGCACATAAAGCTAAAGTAGCCAAAACAGAAAAGCGCAAACAGCAAAAGAAGAAAAAGAAAGGTGCGACGAGTAATCCTAGCGATCTGCAAAAACATATTGAGCAAACTAAGCTTGAGCAGCAGAAAAAAGCCGACGAGCTTAATAAAGCGCGTTTAGAAGAGCAAAAGCAACGTGAGCAAGTAGCGCGCGTTAAACAGATTTTAGAGCATCACAACCAAGATGAAATCCGTGGGGATCGCACATTTAACTTCACTTATCAAAATAAAGTGAAAGAGCTCGAAGTAAATGAAAAAACACAAAAAGCCCTAGCTGGTGGCCGATTAGCAATTTGTGTTTTAGAAGGCCAATTTTTTGTACTGGAAGACGAACCAGCACGAAAAGTCGCTGAAGTCAGCGAAGACTACATAGTGTTCCATGTTGAGCCTGAAGATAAGCAAAAGGATGAAGATGATCCGTATGCTGATTTTGAAGTACCTGATGATTTAATTTGGTAGTGACTGTTTCTATTGCCGTTACAATTTTCGGGTGCAATATTGTTAAATCATGGTCTACACTAAAGAAAATGTTTAATAACCCGTCAAAAAAGAGAAAATAGATATGAGCAAGATCACAAAAATTTTATGTGGGGCTGGCATTGCAATGGCTGCAAGCCTATCTTTCAACACTATGGCTGCGGATGGTGCAACACTATACACAGCTAAGCTTTGCCAAACTTGTCACGGTGCAGAAGGTAAAGCGCCTATTATGCCCCAGTACCCTAAATTGAATGGTCAAAATAAAGAGTACCTACTAGCACAAATGAAAGACATTAAGTCAGGTGCGCGTAGCAACGGTATGGCTGCTGCAATGAAAGCAATGGTTGCAAACGTATCTGAAGAAGAAATGGCTGCAATTGCTGATTACTTATCACAAGTAAAATAAACACCATTTTAGCGTGAAAAGGCCACATCAATTGATGTGGCCTTTTTGTATCACCTATTGATCATCTATTAATAGTAATTTAGACTTCTATACATCTATTTGTGCAGTGTCACATATACAAGGTTTTCCATGTTTGACTTACCAAAACTCGATTTAAAAAATAAAGTATCTGAACAAGAATGGCAGCTTCGTGTTGATTTAGCTGCATGTTACCGTTTAGTTGAGCACTTTAGATGGGGGGATTTAATTTATACCCACCTATCGGCACGTTTACCGGGCACAGATCACTATTTAGTTAATGCATTTGGTCTTAGTTTTGATGAAGTGACGGCATCAAACCTTGTGAAGGTGGATTTAGCTGGCAATATTCTTGATGACACGCCATTTAAAATTAATCCGGCTGGTTTCACTATTCACAGCGCTATTCATGAAGTTCGTGATGACGCTCACTGTGTTATTCATTTACACACAAAAGAAACCATTGCCGTTGCAACGCAAGAAAAAGGCCTATTGCCACTTAGCCAATACTCAATGTTCTCATTGCCATCATTGTCTTATCATGGCTACGAAGGGTTAGCGGTAAACAGTGATGAGAAAAAGCGTCTACAAGATGATTTAGGCACCACTAATCACATGTTATTGGTTAATCACGGTGGCTTAACTGTTGGCCCAACGGTGGGGGATGCCTTTATGCGCTTTTATGATTTGCAGCGCGCCTGTGAAATCCAATTGGCTATTCAAGCCAGTGGTCAAACGGCAATCCCGGTACCACAACCTATTATCGATAATATTTATAATCAAGCGAATGTCGTGCATAGCGGCAGCACCGGTGGTCAGTTAGCTTGGCCAGCCATGTTGCGTAAAGCTTATCGTCTTGATCCTAGTTTTGCTCAGTAAGGAGTAACCATGAAAGTTAATCGCGTCGAAGTGTTCGATATTCATTGTCCAGACAGACCTGCTTGGACACCTGTTTTTGTGCGTATTCACACCGATGAAGGTATTAGCGGTGTGGGTGAAGCGGGTCTGGCTTATGATTTAGGTCATAGTGCCGCTGCGGCAATGATCAAAGAAATGGCCGATGCCTTTTTAATTGGTCATGACCCATTTCAAACAGAAAAACTATGGTCACGAATGTTACGCGAAAGCTTTTGGGGTTTAGGTGGTGGGCCTGTTGTGTATGCAGCAATGAGTGCCATTGATACCGCACTTTGGGATATTAAGGGTAAAGCGCTTGGTTTACCTGTTTACCAGTTACTAGGTGGTAAAGTTAACGATAAGCTTCGTACTTATGCATCGCAACTACAATTTGACTGGGATAGTGAATTCAAAGCACTTGTTCACCCACAGGAATACGCAGAAGCAGCACTAAAAGCCATGGCTGAAGGGTATGATGCGGTAAAAGTTGACCCAATCCAGTACGATAAAAACGGCAATACTTATTACGATCGCACTAACATTATTTCTCGCGCAGAAATGAAGCTATATCGCGCGCGTATGCAAGCTATTCGTGAAGCGGTAGGTGATGAAGTTGACATTATTTTTGAGTGTCACAGCTTACCTGGCGCAACATCAGCAATTCAAATTGGTGAAATTGCTGAAGAATTCGATTGTATGTATTACGAAGAGCCAGTGAACTACTTAAATCATTCATTACATGCAAAAGTTGCTGATAAAGTAGCGGTGCCAATTGCAGGTGGTGAACGTTTGTATAACCGCTGGGGTGTGCGCCCTTACTTAGAAGATCAAAGTATTGATGTATTACAGCCAGACTTAGGCCTGTGTGGTGGTTTTACTGAAACTAAAAAAGTGTGTGATTATGCAGATATCTTCGATGTGCGTATTCAAGCTCACGTGTGTGGCGGCCCAGTAGCAACAGCTGCTTCGTTACACCTAGAAACCGCTATTCCTAACTTTTTAATTCACGAACATCACACTTATGCGATTAAAAGGTGGAACCGTGAGCTATGTATTCAAGATCCACAACCTAAAAATGGTTTCTTCCAAGTATCAGAAGAGCCAGGGATCGGTATTGAGCTAAATGATGAAGTTGTTATGCGCTCACAGCGTGTTGAGATAAAGTAAAAGCGTTTAGGTAATGCCCCGTTAATCGGGGTATTACCTGTGCTGTGTAATAATCTGTTATGGATTATTTCTCCCTAGTATCTAGATTGAGAAAGGAAGAGTGACTTCCAATCAATTTAGATTACAAAGGAGACAGTAATGAAATTAATTAATTCGGTTATCTATTGCAGCTTTATCAGTTGCCTATTTATTTCTGCGACTCAGGCGGCTGCAGACCCAAAATGTGATGTAACAGCACAATCTTTTGCTCATATTCAACAAAGGCATTGCACTTTTGGTGTACAAGCCAGTCAATTTTTGCCTCAGTACTGTGCAACAATACAAGATGCGCAAAAATTTTGCGAACAAGTGCAAAATGCAACTAATAAATCACGAACAGTACAGCCTGATGCTCGTATTAGGTATGATGCTAACTTAGGGATAGTTGTTGGTACTCAACAAGAGAAGTGCGCCCGCTTGATAATTAAGCCAAATGGAGAGGTTGTTACTCAGTTCCCTGAATTAAACGGTGCACCAGGAAACTGTTCTTAATGTCAATTTGGGAATAGATACTTATGAGAAAGGTCGTTCTATCATCTACAAAATTAAGTCTCGATGAGCCTGAATTTCAATGTTCTTTGACAGATGAACTTTGGCATGATGGTTATGAGTATATAATGACGTTAGATGATGCTCCTGTACTACAGCGGTTTTGGAAGCATCAATATGGCGTAGAGGCTGAAAATCCGATACGAGTAAGTATGCTTAACCAGCTTACAGAAGAGCTTGATAAGTGTATTGCTTGTTACCCTACGGAAGAGTCGCTTGTGGCATTTAGCCTTGAATTTAAGTCATTGATAAATAAAGCTGTAAGCTACAACTGTTCGCTACAAATAATAGCGCAGTAATCGACCAATGAATGGCTGTAGCTCTGCTCGTTGCCACAGCCATTTCTTAATTTGTAGGCTCTGTTGATTCGCAATTCGGCCCCTTTACAATTGTAAAACACTTCCCTCCAAAACGAACCTTACCTCGTTTACGTTCAATCAAAACATCAGCAGAGAGTGTATTATTGAAAGATTCCATAAACTGTTTTCGCGCACGGTGGATCTGAATATTGACATGGCATTCATTAATACCAAGATCGCGTGCTAATTTCTTAACTTGTACCCAGCCCTGTACATCTTTCTCAAATTTATTTTTAATATCGGCCAGTTTATTGCGAGCCAGCAGCACGGTGAGGTAGTGATGAGAGCGAACATCTAGGTCAATTAATGTGTTGTGTTGTCTTATTTTGAGTTCGGTTTGCTCTTCATCTAGGCTCAAATTGAATATAAATTGAAGGTCATTAATAGGTGTGGGGCTTAAATTCAGTGTATTTTCTTGTGATGTCATTTCAGCTTGAAAAAACTGCCACAGCTGCTCTCCTATTGTTATTTGATGACCATCTTCTAAAGTAACTAATTGGTGAGTTTCTGTGTTTTCGTAGCACCAAGAGAGCCTATCAGGATCGTAAAAAATAACGGCTGTTGGATGTTGGCTATCGGGTAAAAAATGATAACGTTCAAGCAAAATACAATGTGTATTTGTGCCATTGATAGGTAGTAAAAGATCTCTGGGTGGATCGATAGAAGTTAATTGGTAATCTAAGTTATTTATTTCTGAAAAGCTTAGGCGATCATTTAGGGCTAATGGGGAGTTGATTTGTTTATCAAGCCGTTTCCCGTTTAGCCAAATACCATTTTTGCTTAGATCACGAATATACCAGTGTGGTTCGACCCATTCTATTACAGCATGAATACGTGTCACTTCTGGGTAGTTTAATAATGTGTCAACAGAGTGGGCTAGTCGACCAAAACGATGAAAGTCGCGCAGATAAAAGCTCACATCTGAGTTTAAACTAGCCAGTATAGCCATATAGCTCTCTTTTAGTCCTTGAATAAAAATATAACTCTATCATAGTGTGTACATTAATTTTGCATTTAATTAACATTGAATACTAAACTAATTATTTATATGTGATGGATCGAGTAGTTTGTGATAGAGGATTACTATAAAAATATACAAGTCTTGGCGCAAGGAGGGATGAGTACGATATACCTTGCAACTGATCGAGAGCTGAATAGGCAAGTCGTACTCAAGGTAATGAAATTAGCTGGAGACACTACTGAGCGAGCCATTAGTGAAGCAAAATTAATAGCGAGCTTTAATCATCCAAATATAGTGCAGCTTTATAAAATCATTCATCGCGATCAACAAGTTTTATTAGAAATGGAGTATGTTAAAGGGAATACGTTAGCTCATGTAATGAAAGAGCAGAGGCTTACACTGACTGAAAAGCTAGAAATACTCATTCATATTAGTGATGGTTTAGCTGCAATTCATGATAAAGGCATATTACATCTCGATTTGAAACCGGCTAATGTGCTAGTAAGTGATGAAGGTACAGTTAAAATAACTGATTTCGGTATCTCAAAAATCAAAGGGGTAGAAGCAACTGATATAGTCAATGATTATGGCAGTTTAAACGCCATGTCGCCTGAGCAATTGAATAATCAAGCTGTTGACTTTCGAAGTGATTTATTTTCATTGGGGTTAATCGCTTATCAGTTATTAACGGGCTATCATGCTTATTCAAAACAAGCCTCAAGCAGTACAGCGCAAGATTTAGCAAAACAAATCAAATCATTTCCTTGTTGCGCAAATTATAAACCTATCAAAGAGTTATCTGCTGATTTAGTACCTTTACTAAAACAGTTATTAGCATTTAAAGTGGATAAACGCCCTGAAAGCGCTCGCGCCGTAGCATCTCAGTTTAGAGACGTTTTAGCCTCGCTTAGCTTCGAAAGCGTGACCGTAGATGTTACAAGTTACAAAAATAATAACAACCTAAGCAAAACTTTTTTCAATAGAAGATTACTTCTTGTTGTGATTCTTTTTTTGCTATTAAGCGGGGGGAGTTGGTTCTGGTATGCATCTAAACCGATAGAGAGAATAGCTTTATTACCCGTAGAATTTATAGCAAATAGCCAAGTTACGGATGCACAAAAACGCTTGCTCAGTCTTGGCGTCAAGGATGCAATAACCGAATATGTACTTGCTGATCGCAAGCTTGCTTTAATTGCGAGCAGGGAAGTTAAACAAGCACAATTAATACTTGGTAAAGAAGCAGGCCTAAATGATTTAGCTGCCGCTCTGGGAGCTACCAAACTATTAATACCTTTATTAGACTGCAACCGTTTATCGTGTGATTTCACACTAAACGAACTAGATAAAAACGCCACAATGATAGGCACAACACGAAGTGCAACAGATAAAGAAAACTATCTAAATATTTATAACTCAACTTTATCCTCGATACAAAGCTTGCTTACTCCAAGTATTCTTTCGAACAGAGAGCTGTTATTGTCAGATGAGTTTATTAGGCAGTATGTGTCGTTAGTTGCTCTGACTGCGAATGATTTAGGTAGCAGTCAAAAGCAACGCGCCATGGCTGAGTCTTTGTTGTTGCAAGAGCCTGATTTTAAGCCTTTGTATCCTTTATATCGAAAAATAGTTTTACGCCTTTATAAATCGTCAAAAAATGTAGAGCTCATAACAAAGTTACAATTTCAACTTGAACGATCGCCAACTTCATACCGTGAAAGTCCTGCTTATTTAGTTGATCTACTTGAAATATACCAGTATACGGGAGAGCACCTTAAAGCTGAAAAAATTATTAGCAGAATTCAAAGCTCATCTTTAGAGGAATACCAGAGAGAAATTATTTTGGCTATTTATTTTAAGCGTACAGGCCGCCTAGAAGAGTCTTTAAAGCACGCGAAGATGGCATATAAAATTAGACCCACTTTATTGGCCACCAGAAACCTTGCAATCGCGTACCTTACCTTGGGGAAACGTGCTGACGCATTAAAATATTTAAAGGAAGTATTAAGTTATAACCCTGATGATGTTGTAACGCTTAAAACAGTCGCGGATGTATCTTTGTTATCAGGCGACTTGACGGCGGCAGAGGATAATTATCAAAAACTGATCGATTCGGGACAGCAAAGTGCCTCTATTTATAGTAATTATTCAATTGTTCTTTCTTTACAAGGTGAGCTTGTAAATGCATTAAACCTTGCTGAAAAAGCCATGATGTTAGATACCAAAACAACCACCTTACAACTTAATTATGCTGATTTACTTTATTTGCAAGGCCGCTTTACAGAGGCTGAAAGCTTATACTTAAAAATTAGCGATCAGCTTGGCTCCTCGTCGAAAAACGTTGCAGACCAGCTTGAAAAAGCGCAAGTGTTGATTCACCTAAATAGGAATCAACAAGCGATGAATCAGGTTGAGCAGTTGTTAGCTGCTCAGCCAAATTTGGCCGAGGCATATTTTATCAAAGCAATGCTGCAAAGCTTATTGAATGAAAAATACTCAGCACTCGCGTCGGTAGAACAAAGTATAAATTTGGGATGGAGTCCAGTTTTTTACCGTCTACCTTGGTTTAAGGGGTTATGTTCTGAAAGTAAGTTAATGAGCTTAATCGGCAAAGAGCATTATTACTTTTTATGTTCTGTAAAAAATAACGCAGAGTAAGCTCTGCGTTGGTGTTTTAAAGGGTTGGCTCCATATCTTCAATTATAACCCGTGGATCTTGTGAAAAATAACGCATAAGAGAGTTAGCGTCAGTGCTCTTTTTCGCAATTAATCGAAAATTAATTTCATAATTTGCACCTTGATCTAACTTGCCTGATACCGCTTTTTTTGGATTATCAGCTAATTGTTTACTCAATTCGGTTGATAAAGCGTGATGCGGTAAAATACTGGATATTGTGACAATTAGTGATTTTCCATCGTTGGCAACAATACTATTGAGTTGATAATTGAAGTTGTCTTTAGCATCTGAAAAATAGCTACCGTTTTCGGCAAAAGCCCATTCTGATTTGTTTGCAAGTTCGAAATAGAGATTCAGACTACCACCTGCAATAAGATCTTTGTAATTTACTTTAATTTCTTCTGCACTTGCTCCAGACTGAGAAGTGAGCTCCCATTGGCCATGGTCATTGGGAATAACAAAAAAGCTGAGATCATTCATGATATAAAGTCCTGTTTTGAAATTGAAGAGCTGCTTATTTATTTGATAAGCAGCTATTACTATAGGCTATCTAGCAAGAACCCCAAATCGTGCCAGTCCATAACGGACTGTTGTTTGCGTATACCGTAGCTTTAATACCATTAAAAGGTGGAACACCTATGCGGAAACCACACGTTTGCATACATACTTTAACCGATGTACCGCTTGGAATGGGCAAACTGACTGAAAAGCAAATATTGCCGACTATTGGAAAGTTTACGCAAATTTTGCCATTTTCATAGCTTGCACCAACACATGCTGAAATCTGTGCGGCTAAAGTCGATGGATGAAACTCAAGAGGTTGATTAGATGCCGCTTCGCTTGTTGCTAGACTAACTGAATGATCTTGGGTTAGGTCCGGCACTAGGCTATTGTTTTTATCACCGTTACACATGGTAAAATTCTCCTTGCTAAATTTTAAAGGTGGTAATAAGCAAATGAAATTCTGAAACTTAATTAGCTTATTGCCTGTTTGTGCAAGGAAAAGAATAGATAGATCTGTTTTAGGTTGTTATTACAGATTATTACATGGTTGGTTTTTTATTAAATATCAATCGATTTCTTTACATTTTACCTGTGGTAGTAGCTCGGTAGCTTTACTATCTAAATGCCGGATAAAACATTGCTTATCTTTAATTAGCAGCTCAAAGCTGTCAGGCATGTTATTAAACCCTTTATCTTGTGATTCATGCCCTTTCATATTACCTATTACCAGCACACTGTTGTTTAAAAAAGCATCTTTATCGAGGATGATTGGCTTACTGTGCATAAGTCGGGAGATTCCCTGTGCTATGAGCTCACTTTGTGGTTCTGTAAGCTGTGCATGTTGGAGTTTTGGAGTGGGCTGCTGTGTTTGATGACTACAGCTATAGAGGGCAAAGGATAAAATAAAACAGCTAAGTTGCAATTTCATAGGGGCTCCTAACGAGCAAGACTTCCTTTATGTATAGTTAGTCTTTAACTAATTTGATAGATATAACGGCTATTTTTGTTGCTCAGCTGTTGCCAAATATGATGCGTATCACACAATGAAAAATAGTGCAGCCAACAACTGCTGTAGTCTACCTCGATTTGGCAAACAGGGAAATTACTGGCAAACATAATACGTTGCTCACCAAAGTGATTTAGTAAATTCTTAAGAAGCCATCGATGCGTGTCTTTACTCAATGAGCTAAATTCTAGTCCTGAAAATTTAATAGCAATATTATTGCAGCGGCTTAATTTAGTGATTGCCTTTAACCAGTGCTCTGGGTTTTTGATAAAACCTAAGTGATTAATCACTACACGTAATGAAGGAAGAGCATGGCAGTATGTAATGAGCTGTTCGGTTACTGCATGGTTTTCAATTTCAAATTGGGTTTCAAACAGTAAGTTTTCGGCGGCTAGATAGGCAAGATTTTCAAGGCTGTTTGGTGCACATAATCGCGTCGCATCATCACCTTCGGTAATATCACGAATACCAACAAGCGTTGGTTGCCTAAGCTCAGTCATTGCGTTTATAAACTGGCTATTAGGGGCATCAATCTGACTATAGCTAATGGCTTTATAAGCAAAATCTTTTAAATGTGTTGCAAGCCAATTAAGCTCCTTTATTGGCGCTTGATTGTCAAAGCCTGCTTCAATATGTACAAGCGCTTCTAGCTCAAATGAACAGGCTGATTGCAGTTGCTCTACACTAACAGGTGCTTTTATCTGTGTAAGGTTAGGCCAGGCAGGGGGATGCTCGCCTTGTAGCCAAATGTATTGACCCTCGTTGAGGTTAAAAAAGTGTATATGAGGGTCAATAATTTTGTCGCTCATTGCGTGGTGTATCCACCATCAATACTTTGCAAGCTACCGGTGATAAAGCTGGCTTCTGGGCTTATCAAAAAGTTTATCAAAGCAGCTATTTCTTCAGGCTGCCCTAAACGGTTTAAAGGTTGCAATGCAGCTTCTTCGGCAACAATATCAGCTTTACTAGCACCGCTTCTTTGGCAGTAAGCATCAATCGCGTTATGAAATAATGGGGTTTCAATGGTGCCTGGGCACACTGCATTCGCGCGAATATTAAACGCGGCATAATCCAGCGCAGTGGTTTTTGCCATTGATGCAAGCGCATGTTTTGTTAAATTATAAGCAAATGAGTTTGGTTTGCCGATAATCGCCTGATCAGAGGCAACCAATACGATGCAGCCCCCTTGTTGGCTTTTCATGCTAGGTAACACAGCTTGAATTGCAGCATAGGCACCTTTCACATTGAGCGCAAACAGGGCGTCAAACGTTGCTTCATCGGTGTTTTCAATGTTGGCACTTAAATGGCGACCTGCGTTTGATATTAACGCATCAACTCGGCCTGTTTCTGCAATTATTTCGTTAATCACAGATTTAACTTGCACAGCATCACTGACATCACAGTGGCGATAGTTGCCCTCAGATGGCGTGATATCTAAGTTGTAAACTGTGTATGCTTCGCGCTCTAAGCGCTCAACAACCGCTTTGCCTATGCCTTTACTGCCACCAGTGACAATTGCAACGTTTGTCATCATTTATCCTTAGTGGCTGTGGCCACAACCGCCTTCGCCGTGCACATGGCCGTGTGATAACTCGTCGGCTGTTGCTTGGCGAACATTAACTACTTCAACATCAAATGTCAGTGTTTTGCCAGCAAATGGGTGGTTTAAGTCACAATCTGCATTGAAGCGACCTACTTTCACGATAGTCACTTGGTGGCGACCTTGGTTTGAATGCACTATTGCAGTCATACCCGGCTTCCAGACTTTTGTGTTGCCTTGTAAGTGCTTAAGTGGGATGCGTTGGATTAGGTTATCAACGCGTTCACCGTAAGATTCGCTGGGCTCAAGTGTTACGCTAAAGTTATCACCAGCTACTTTACCTTCAAGGGCTTTTTCAAGACCTGGAAGCATGCCCTCAGTACCATGGATATATGAAAGCGGCTCGCCATCTTTACTTGATTCGATTTGCTCGCCTGCTTCACTTAATGTGTAGTGAAACTCAACCGCTGAGTCTTTGCTGATTTGCATGTTTTTACTCTTTAGAATTTAAATATAAATGCCGATTTTACGCTAACCGCTTTAGCTGAGCAATCAAGGCTTTTTTAAAGAGCTTTCGATACCCGACAGTATCGTCTCGCTCGCTGGTGCATTATGTTTTGTGGGCTCGGCTTGTGGCAAATGTAATGTCAAAATCGTACCTGGTTTTAATACGCTTGTTGCATTTAACTTATTCCACATCGCGACATCCTTGTGGGGGACATCATAGAGCCGGCTAATGCGCCAAATAGAGTCACCGGGTTTGACTTGGTAATCAACTGCAACAGTGGGAATTGTTGGCTCGTTTTGCTCTAGATAAGGGCTAATTTTATAATCGACCAACAAGGACTTCTGTATTGTCTGTGGTTTATTTAAGTGGAGCTGTTCACCAACCTTTATGAGGTTTGAGGCTTTATTATTTAATTTTTTCAGCGCCTCGACTGACATGCTAAAGCGCCGTGCAATACTGTATAAAGTATCGTCTTTTTGTACTGTGTATTGGCCTGCAAAGTTATTACGGAATAGTTTGCTCTGTAGTATGGTTTGTTGCTCCATTGGGAGTAATAAAGTATGTGGGCCATTAGGCGAACTTTGGTTTTTTAAGTAACCAGGGTTAAGTTTGTGCAATTGACTGCGGCCGATTCCAGATAGGTTTGCAATCACAGAAAACTCAAATTGTTGGCCAACATTAAATTCAGTAGTCAGTGGTTTATTGACCAATTTTGGGCGCTTAAAGCCTTTTTCAGGATGCCTCACTAAGTAGCTGAGGGCTAATAATTTGGGTATATAATCTGCGGTTTCTTTTGGTAATGAGAGCGACCAGTAATCGGTTTTTTTTCCTCGTTTTTTATTGTCTTTAATGGCTTTCTTTACTCGACCCTCACCACTGTTATAGGCTGCTAATGCATGAAGCCAATTACCATTAAAGCGCTTGTGTAGGTAGCTTAAGTAAGCGAGTGCAGCATCGGTTGAAGCTAAAATATCTTGACGACCATCATACCATTGGTCGCTTTGCACACCGAAATGATAGGCCGTTGCGCCTACCAATTGCCATATTCCCACCGCATGTTCTGAGGAGCGAACTGTGGGTCTAAAATCACTTTCAACAAAGGGTAACAGTGCAAGCTCCATAGGGAGGTTTTGCTTTTCGACACGTTTAACAATGTGATAAAGATAAGGAGCGGCTCTACGATTCACTGTTTCGAGATACTCAGGCTGTTTTAAATACCACTTTACACGTGCAGTAGTCTGTTTATTGGTTTGAAAAACCAAAGAGAGATTATTTGCTATATGTTGCCATAAGTCATCAGAAGTTGGCTCAGAGGCTGGAATACTTACTTTGGATGACGGTAGCGCAGCGGGGGGTGATACATCTAATTGCTCACTGGTTTTTTCTTGATAGCTTAAGTTAGGCTCAAAGTGGTTAAAGATCTTTGGCTGATCACCTTGATTTTGTTGCGATTCTTTCTTAGTGGTTTGGCATCCTTGTAAACTAATAAATATGCATAGCAATAGAAAATATTTCAAATGTAATAGAGCCATATAATAAAATCCCTTTATTATTTTAGCGCTATTTTGAAGTTTTAGCCTGCTTTAGTCCAGCCTCAAGAAACATATTAAATGCACGTTCGCCAATTTCGTCGCTCTGATAGCTTTGTTTTATGGTTATAGGGAATGTTGTTATTAACTCTTCTACGGGGGCATTCGGCTGAGCTTTTACCTGCTCTTCAATCGTACTTAAAAATGCAATTGGTTTTGCAAGCATCGCGGGTGTGAGCTTTTCGCCATGGCCAGGTAAAATGGTTGTGATGGTTTTACTTTGCGCAAGCTGTGTGAGTGCGTTAAGCCATGGCGCTAGTTGTCCATGACCTGGATAAGGCAGGCTATCAACCATATCGCCACCCAATAAGATTTGGCCATTATCAGCAAGTAAGGTTAAATCACCATATGTATGCGCGTGATAGGGCTCAATGGTAATTGGGTAATTGCCTAGATCAAGCTTGGTTTGTTCTGAGATGATAAGTGCGGGCTCTTTAAGCGATAACTCACGCCAGCGTAGCAAACGTTGTTTCGCAAGCGTTAACTTTTCTCGCCATGTGTGCTGTTGTTCCTTGGGCAGGGTGGCAAGGCGCTGGTAGCTAAGCTCAATACTTTTTTCATAGCTATCAAGCTTATCAGTAAAGGCACGTTGTACATGTGCAAAGTTTTCTGCAACCTTTTGATGAACTATGAGCTTTGCTGTTGGAAATTGTGCTTGTAGTACGGCCATGCCAAGGAGGTGGTCGTCATGATAATGGCTGCCAACCAGATAACATAAAGGTGTTTTCAAACGCTGCTTTAGAGTGCTGGCTAGTTGCTCCACGGCTGCAAAGTCGCCACTGGCATCGAACATTAATGCACACTCTTTTCCTTCGATAAGAACTTGGTTCGAATCGTAAAAGCGTAGCTTAGCTTGTTGCTTTAAAAATTGAATTTCTGGTGTAATGGAATGCCAAGTAACATTGGCATTCACTGTAAAACAGGCAGAAAATAAAGCCGTTATAATTCCTTTTAGAAAAGCACTCGTACGCATTGTTAATTCGCTCGTTTATTATTCGAATGGAGAGTGTAAACAAAAAAAGCGCGAAATGCGCTTTTTTAAGGATCTAAATGTTGGCTTAGCTTATCGATTAATGAGTCATGCTGTTGCTCTTGTTTTGCTTGTTGCGATTTGACTTCGAGCAACTCATGACTCAAGTGCAACGCGGCCATTAATAAGGCTTTTTGTTCGTTTCGAACAGCAGAGCGTTGCTTCATTTGTTCCACTAAGTCATTTAAATGTTGAGCTGCACCAACGAGCGCTTTTTCCTGCCCTTCAGGACAAGAAAACTCATGCTCTTTGCCAAGCAGCTCGACGGCGACACGCTGACTTTGTGGAGTGGCCATTAGCTAGCCTGATTAGCGCTTTGTAGTTTTTCAAGTAAGCCTGTTAATGTGCTGCTGGCATCCTTTTGCTTTTCTTCACTTTCAAGTACTTCAAGTTGTAGTGTTTCGTTTTCATCAAGTAACTTGGCGGTTTGCTCTTTTAGGCTTTTAACTTCGCTTTCAAGTTCGCTATTTCGGTTAATTAGTTTGTCGATCAGTTGTTCGAGTTGGGAAAGAGTTTCGTTATTCATAAATGCGCTCATAAAACTGTGATTATTGTCATGCAAATGTAAAGGAAACTGTATCGATATGCCAGCATTTACGCCTGTTTTAGCGCATTTTTATTAAAAGTTAAGCTTCAATTCAGTCTCGGGGCATTTTTATTCATTTATGGTTCACTCAGTGCTGAGTATTTAGGATCATTATCGGTTTATCGTGTACAATGTGGTCATCTATTTTTTGCGCACACTCGTATTTGGCGACTTATAAATATGCTTAGTTACCGACACTCTTTTCATGCAGGAAACCCTGCTGATGTAGTTAAACATCTAGTTTTAGCGGAAGTTCTTAAATATCAAACAATCAAAGACAAGCCACTTGATTATATTGATACGCATTCTGGGGCTGGCTTTTTTGAACTTGCAGGAAGTGATGCACAAAAAACACAAGAGTATTTAGAAGGCATCGCTAAACTTTGGCAACATCGCAGTGAGCATAGCGCACTTAATGAGTATATCGAACTAATTAAGTCGTTTAATCAACAGGGGGATTTAGATTTCTACCCAGGCTCACCAAAAATAGCTGAACACTTCTTACGTCGCCAAGATAAAGGCTGGTTCTTTGAGTTACATCCACGTGATTTAGAACTATTGCAAAATAATATGCAAGGTAAGCGTTCTATTCGGGTACGTGGCGAGAACGGTTTTCAAGGGCTTGTGGGCTTATTGCCTCCTGCGTCACGTCGTGCTTGTGTATTAATTGATCCACCGTACGAAATTAAAGCTGACTACGACACGGTTGTTAATACTATTACTAAGGCTTATAAACGTTTTGCAACGGGTACGTATATGATTTGGTATCCGGTTGTTGACCGTGAACGTATCGATAGAATGGAAGCTGGTTTAATTGATTCTGGTGTGCGCAATATTCAGTTATTTGAATTAGCAACGGAGGCTGATACTGAGGTTCATGGTATGACGGCCTCTGGTATGATAGTCATTAACCCGCCTTGGAAATTAAAGCAAACCATGGACGCTATCTTGCCTGAGTTAGTAGAATTACTTGCACAAAACAGCGGTTTTTATCGCAGTGAACAACTGGTTGACGAATAACTTTATTTTAAATAAAAACGCCCAGTTTTTACTGGGCGTTTTTGTTTATAGACTAATTCATATAGGTTGCAGTAAACGTTGCCAATGGCTCGTTGCTATCATCAAGTAAAACTAATTGCTCACCATTAATTGAAAACTGTGCTGTTGATGCCAATAAGGCTGACATTGCAGCTTCAATATCCATTTGCTCTACACACATTTTTTTAGTGCTTGCGAGTGGGTTGAAAGTGAGCGTTTGTTGATTTACTTCATAGCTTCCTGAGAAGCTATTACACCCTAAGAAGCCGTGAGTTGAGCCATCATCTTTAAATTGAACAAAGGGTTCTTTTGTTTCAACGTTAATGGGCTCACCAGCAATTGTTACTGCTTTCCAGTAGGTGTTAGTTAATGTTACATCTGGCTTTTTAGCGGATACCTTAGAGACAGTGACTTTGTATACATCGTCCATTGCGTTTTCTGAAAATGGATTATTATGGGTTGTGCTGATGTAAAGCAACTGACCTTGGTTTTCTATGCGGGCACTGACGCTGTAACGGTGACGATCGGCAATTTTACTTTCGTCATATTCCAGTGCCACGTTATAAGGTGGAGCCCCATTTAATTGTACTTCCTGCTCACTGATCACATCCGCTTTTGCATCCATCTTCGATACATCGGCCAGCTGTACTTTTAGCACTGAGCCTGGTGGCAACATGCTACGATCTAAATAAGTCACCTGGGTATTGAGTGTTTTCATTGTTGATTGCTCAGCTTGCGGCTCAGCTGAATCTTCACTACAACCGCTTAATACTAAGCTGCTGCCTAATATCATTAAGCTACACAGTGAGGCACGTTTAAAAGAGGAGAAGGTATCCGAAGCCATGATGTTTTCCTTGCGTTTGGAGGACTATCTATTAAATAGCTTAAAATTCGCAGACTTAATCATAGCTTAATTATATAAAAAATGGGCGCAAAGCCCATTTTATCAAGCGTTATTTTTTTACGTATTTAGTTAATATGACAATACGTTGGCCATCTACGCGCCCTTCAATATGTTCAGGGTTACTCGTTAAGCCGATATTTCTAACCGCCGTGCCGCGTTTAGCAACTAAACTACTGCCTTTAACATCAAGATCTTTGATAAGTGTGACAGTGTCACCCGCTTGAAGTACGACGCCGTTGCTATCGATATGTTTAATATCGTCATCTTCAGCAAGGGCCGTTTGCGCCCACTTTAGTGTGTCTTCTTCAAGGTAGATCATGTCGAGTGCATCTTGAGCCCAGCCGTTATCTGCTGCTAAGCGTTTTAGCATGCGATAGGCCACAACTTGTACTGCGGGTGTTTGACTCCACATACTGTCGTTTAAGCAATGCCAATGATTTGCAGTAAGGTCGGTATTGTTTTCAATTTGATCTTTGCAGGTTTGGCAAACATAAATGCATTTATCAGAGTGAGCCTCTGTAACGGGTGGCACTTCGTAAACAGATAAATTATCAGTTGCTGTGCAAAGTTCACATTGGTTATTACTACGTTCAATAAGGGCTTGTTCAATGCTCATGGGAGGCTCTTTTCAGTTTGGAAGATTAATGCCAATTGCTTTATTAAATGATCTATCTTAAAGCAAATCGCTAATAACAGCGCCCTAGTATAACAAAACCGCAGTTAAAGCGGAATAACCTTGTTTAATGTAAGGGTATGGTTTTTGTGTACTTGCTAATAATGGCTTCAATAGTGCCCTCTTTTTTTAAACTACGAATGGCTTCATTTATGGCAGGTAGCATGGCTTGATGCTCTGATCTAAGCCTTATTTGTAAGTAACCGTTCGAGTGCTGTGCACCAAATGCAATAGAGATGTTCAATTTGTTTGCCCAGTACTTCGCACTGAGCTTATCGATAATAATGACCTCTATTCTATTCATTTTTAACGCTTTTATTAGTTCTTTTTCAGAATGAAAGTCCACGCGCTTAAAACGTGTATCATCATAATAGTAATAACCAAGGACTGTTCCGACTGGCTGTTTATTGAGGTGGCTTAATTGTTGCCAGTTTTGGATATTTTCCTCAAGGCTAACGAGGTACTCTTCAATTGCGAATAAGTTCTCAGAATAACTAAATAGATCACTTTTTTGCTCCTGCTCACTTAGCCACGCACGGCTGATAACATCAAAGTCAATATTGCCTAAATGAAGGTATTTAACCGTACGCTTAGCCGGTAACTCTATGTGCTTGGCTTTAATATTTGCGCGGGCAAGTATTTGTGCAATAACTTCAGGAAGAATGCCAGGATTACGTCTATTGTTTATGTAATAAGGGTAAAAATTTCCAGAGCCAGTCACATTATATTTTAACACAGGAAGTTGCTTAGCCTGTGCTGTTTGTTCAGGGCTTAAAGAGAGTAAAAGTAAAAATAATGAGTAAGTTAGTCGCAATGGGTTATATTAAAAGTTTGTCATACACTGAGTGTGGTTGGATTTTTCTTGTTTGGCAAGAAAACAGCTTTCACTATACTAAGAACAATTGTAGTGTTGATTTTTACAATTAAGCGGGATGTAAAATGTCAGAATTAAATATAGAAGGAAATAAGAGTCAGAGTGTGACTCAGTATATAGCTAGGCAACCGATATTTAATGCTGATAAAACTCTCTATGCCTATGAGTTATTGTACAGAGAGTCAACTGACAACGTATTTCCTCAAGGTACAAGCGATGGTAAAGCGACGGGCCGGTTGTTTTTTAATGCGCTAATGTTAATGGGATTAGAGAAACTTACGGGCTTCCAACCTGCATTTATCAACTTGTCTACCGATGCAATATTAGACGACTTTCCAAAGCTATTGCAGCCTCAAAGTGCAGTTATCGAAATAGTTGAGCGAACAACAAGCATTCCTCACGTTGCTAAACGCATAAAACAACTAAAAGAGGAAGGTTACTTTTTTGCTCTAGATGATTATGACGGGGGCGAAAAATGGCAACCCATTTTACCGTTAATGGACTTTATTAAACTTGAAGTTGAACAGCCGGTCATCAAAACAAATATGATGATCAAAAAACTGAAACGTAGTTTTCCTAAAGCTAAAATTATTGTTGAGCGAATTGAAAGTTATGAAGAGTTTGAACAATTGAAAGCGGCAGGTTGTGATTTATTTCAAGGTTACTTTTTTGCTCGCCCTGAATTATTAACGTATGGGAATGTTGAGCCTTCAAAAGTTGCAGTGTTAGAACTATTAAATTGTACGGCTCAACCGAATATAGACTTTTCTGCAGTACAAGAGCGGGTCGCAAAAGATTTAGGGCTGACAGCGCGTATACTAAAGTTAGTTAATGCACGTTCAAGCAGTGCCCAGCAGACTATCAAATCTATTTCACAAGCTGTTATTTACTTGGGAGAAGACGCAATAAGACAATTTGTTCGCGTACTTGCTTTAAGTGAACTGGGTAATGATAAACCCTCAGAGCTGACAAAATTAGGGCTAATGCGTGCTAAATTCATAGCGTTAATGTTAGCGCCTGGTGGAAAAGAGCTGGCGGAGCAGGGCTATTTGGTCGGCATGCTATCTGTTTTAGACGCCATTTTGGATATGGAGATTGATCTTGTTGCAAAAGAGTTTTCATTAGGCTCAGAGTTGTCCAGTGCGCTGTTAAGCTTTAATGGTATGCTCGGCGGAACACTAAAACTTGTTAAAGCTGTAGAAGAAGAGCATTGGCAGCTAGCCGATGAATTACTTGTGATGATTCGTCCCGCGTCAAAAATGGATGTTGTCTATGATGCCATGTACGAATCAAGGGCCTATGCTGATGATGTATTTTCTGCGCTGTCCTTAGTTACTGACTCGGCTGGTTGAGTTAGTTATCATATCTAGCCTATTTATTTTTTGGTTAGTTAAGATGCGTATTATACTCCCTGTTATTACCATTATTATTGCTTTAGCTTTGCTCATTCCTGGAATAACTCAGCCAGTGTTGACTTTAGAAGGTAAAATAAACAAGTCGGAGCTGGCTAAAACAGGTATTGAAATGATTGCCGACGAAGGCGACAGAAATACCCGTAGTGTATTAATGATGGCATCAAGCATGTTAGGGCTTGATAAGCTTGAAGGTGAAATAGATGCCTACAAAAAAACACGCAGCATTTGGGGCACAGTGAATGAGCTTGCCAACAATAAAAATTATTTGGTGGCAGCACTGATTGCTGTGTTTTCAATTGTTATCCCCACATTAAAATTACTGATGCAGTTAGTTTATTGCTTTTTACCAGCGAACAAACTTAAGTATTTACTTGGTCAACTAATACAGGGGTTAAGTAAATGGAGTATGGTTGATGTGTTTGTGATTGCATTGATTGTGGTCTATTTAGCTGGTAATGCCGATGGGCAAATGGGTGAGCTTATAAAAATGCACGCCGAATTAGGTGATGGTTTTTGGTATTTTACTGGCTATTGCCTGTTTGCTATTGCAGCAACTAGCAGCATAAAAATAGCTAAACCCTTGTCGAGCGCGTAAATTTCGGGCTACAATCTGGGCGGTTAATTTTTAAGGTATGATGATGGCGCGACTTTCAAGCTACTTATTGATAGTTATGATGCTGCTCACTTTTGTGGGTCAGTCAGTTGCGTCTGTTGCTATGGTGTGTGATATGCCACATGCCAGCATGCAAATGAAGCATCATGCAAATATGAATGCCGACAGCGACATGAGCGAGATGGACTGTTGCCATGAAGATATCATGGACAACAGCGATTGTGCGTGTCCGTTCAATGCTTGTACAGCTCACTCACTCCTCCCTCTAAATAGCCTAGTTGTTAGTTCAATTAAGCAATCTGAAAAAGTCACCGTGTTAGGCGTAAACCAACTTAGCTTTCATATAAGCTCCTTATACCGTCCACCTATTACTGCTTAAGCAGGATAGGTCTGTCTAAAATTCAGCATCACGCTGCAAGAACACCTCATTCTGCACCCTAAATCTATTGTTTTTTTACCATTATTTAAGATTTTTGGAGCATGTGATGATTCACAGCAAATTGATTAAGGCGCTTTATCTAGGCGCAGTTTTGATAACCTCAAGTTTAGTGAAAGCAGAGCCTTTGACACTCAATCAGGTGATTGATTATGCATTGACTCACGAGCCTTGGTTGCAGGCAAATAAATACCAGCAACAGGCAATAGAAGCGCAAAGCATTGCTGCAGGTACCTTACCAGATCCGGTATTAACTGTTGGCCTAATGAACTTACCAACCGATGGCTTTGCCTTTGACCAAGAAGGTATGACGCAATTCAAAGTGGGCTTATCACAACAATTTAGTCGTGGTGATAGTCTTGCCCTACAGCAGCAAGCATTACAGCAATCGGCTGAGCAATACCCTTGGCTTAGAGCTGACCGCCAAGCACAGGTTAAAGCCATTGTTAGCGAAGCATGGCTAAACGCCTACCGTGCACAAAAAAGCATTCAATTAATCAACCAAGATAAAGCATTATTCAATCAACTCATTGATATAACAGAAGCAAGCTATGCCAATACACTTGGTGCGACTCGCCAGCAAGATATTATTCGCGCTCAGTTAGAGCTAACACGCCTTGAAGATAAGCTGGTGATGCTTGAGCAGCAGTTTGATAGTGCCAAAAAGCGACTGGCGCAATGGCTACCTATTGACATGTTAAATGGTGCGGTGAGTGATGAAAGTACCAAAGTGACCGCATTAATGCCTTATCAAGAGCTCGCCCCATCGGGTGTCACTGAAGTGTTAATGGGGCACCCAGCAATAATTGCTATTGAACATGCACTACGTGCTAAAAACACCCAAGTGCAAGTGGCGAAAGAAGCGTATAAACCTCAATTTGGTATGAATTTAGGCTATGGCTATCGTGATGATACCCCGATGGGGGACTCTCGCGCTGACTTATTCTCAATTGGCGTTAGTGTTGATTTACCGCTATTTAACGACAACCGTCAAGATCAACACGTCAATGCTGCAATTGCCAGCGCAGAGGCGGTAAAAACCAACAAACTTATTACCTTACAAAAGCTGCAAGGACAGTACTTTAAAGAACTCAGTCAGTTGAGTCGACTCGCGAAGCGCAAAGCATTGTATCAACAACAGCTATTACCGCAAATGGCTGAGCAAGCTGAGGCAACACTTAATGCTTACACCCATGATAATGGCGACTTTTCAGAAGTGATGCGTGCTCGCATCAGCGAACTAAACGCGAAAATAGATGCGTTAAATATTGAAGTCGATAAACAAATTATCCTCGCTCGCCTTAACTATTACGCAGCAGCAAAAGATAACCGCATAAATGCAGCACAAAGCCAAGGAGCTAGCAATGAATAACACAGTGAAATTAGTTGTCGCTTTGGCGGTCGGTGCAGCATTGGCAACGGCTGTAAATAAGCTTGCTGAGCCAGATCATGCACAAATGCCAAGCGCTGAGAAAAAACCACTATATTGGGTGGCACCTATGGACAGTAATTATCGCCGTGATGAACCGGGTTTATCACCGATGGGTATGGAATTAGTACCCGTTTATGAGGAACAAAGCAGCGCTGAAGACAGCCCAGGTACCGTGAGAATTTCTTCCGCGGTCGTTAATAACTTAGGAGTAAGAACAGCACCTGTGCGTTTTAAATCATTACAAACTACCGTTGATACGGTCGGCTATGTGCAATACGACCAAGACCAACTCGTGCATATTCATCCTCGTGTTGAAGGCTGGATAGAAACCTTATATGTCAAAGCTGCGGGTGACCAAGTTAAGCAAGGCGAGCCTCTTTATACCTTGTATTCTCCACAACTTGTGAATGCACAAGAAGAGCTACTGCTTGCCCTTAAACGTAACAACACGGTGCTTATTCGTGCTGCAAAAGCGCGTTTGGCATCACTGAATGTTTCAGACGATTTTATTGCACGATTAGAGCAAAGCCAAAAGGTTAGGCAAAACATTACCTTTTATGCCAAGCAAAGTGGCGTATTGGATGAGCTAAATATCCGCGAAGGTTTTTATGTGAAACCAGGCACAACCATGATGAGTATTGCTCACTTAGAAGAAGTATGGGTTGAAGCTGAAGTTTTTGAGCGTCAAGCAGGACTTATTCATAAAGGCTTGCCAGTGACTATGACACTCGATTACTTACCAGGGCAACGCTGGCAGGGTAAGGTCGATTATATTTACCCAACCCTTGATGAGAAAAACCGTACCCTGCGTGTGCGCTTACGTTTTGCCAACCAAGATGGCTTACTAAAACCGAATATGTTTGCTGAAGTGAGTATTACCACCAAGCCAACTGAGCCGCAATTAGTCATCGCAAAAGAAGCGGTGATCCGTACGGGTAGCCAGGACCGTGTCGTGATTGATTTAGGCGAAGGGCGCTTTAAGTCAGTCGCCGTGACACTAGGTCGCAGTGATAATCATGACGTCGAAATTTTATCGGGCTTATTGAAAGACGATAACGTAGTGGTTTCAGCACAGTTCTTAATAGACTCAGAATCAAGCAAAAGCTCTGACTTTATGCGTATGCAAGAGCCTGATAGCGATAGCGCAATGGTAAACGGGGTTATCAACAGCATTGACCGCGAAGCCAGAACTGCGGTGATTAGTCGTGAGGCTATCCCTAAGTGGGGCCGCGATGCCGCAACCATGGAGTTTCATTTTTCGCCGCGTATCGATATGTCTAGTTTGCAAAGCGATGATGAAGTGCATTTTACCTTTAAGTTAGTGGACGGTGAGTTTGTGATTTTTGACATCATGACCCTAAGCCACCCTATGCAAGGAGAAATGCAATGATAGCTGCCGTGATCCGTTGGTCAGTCGGTAATCGCTTCTTTGTATTACTGCTGTCTTTAATGTTGGCGGGCTTTGGGATTTTTTCTTTAAAAAATACCCCAGTTGATGCCTTGCCTGACTTATCTGATGTACAGGTTATTGTAAAAACGTCTTACCCAGGACAAGCGCCACAAGTGGTGCAAGACCAAGTAACGTTTCCGATCACCACGGCGATGTTGTCGGTGCCTGGGGCTGAAACAGTAAGGGGTTTTTCGTTTTTTGGTGATTCTTACGTATACGTTATTTTTAATGAAGACACTGATCTTTACTGGGCCCGTAGCCGAGTACAAGAATATTTGAGTCAAGTAAGTGCTCGCTTACCTGATTCAGCAAGGCCCGAGCTTGGGCCTGATGCAACAGGGGTGGGTTGGATTTACCTGTATGCGCTAGTGGATAAAACCGGTAAGCACGATATTAGCCAGCTACGAAGTCTGCAAGATTGGTTTTTAAAGTTTGAACTGCAAACGGTACCAGGCGTATCAGAAGTGGCGTCTGTTGGCGGTATGGTTAAGCAGTATCAGGTTAATGTCGACCCAGATAAATTGCGTGCTTATGGTATTCCGCTGAGTTTAATTCAAACAGCGATTAAGCAAGGTAACCAAGAGCGTGGTGCTTCTGTGGTCGAAATGGCAGAAGCAGAATACATGGTATCGAGCACAGGTTACATCAAAAGTGTCGCCGATTTAGAGGCTATTCCGCTGGGTACTAATGCCAATGGTACGCCATTGCAATTACGCGATGTGGCCGATATAAAACTTGGGCCGCAAATGCGCCGTGGTATTGCCGAACTAAACGGCGAAGGCGAAGTAACTGGTGGTGTGGTGGTGATGCGCTTTGGCGAAAACGCCGAAGCAACCATTAAACTAGTAAAAGAAAAGCTAGAGTCGCTCAAAAAAGGCCTGCCTGAGGGGGTTGAAATCATCCCTGTGTACGACCGTTCAAACCTAATTACCCAAGCACTTGATAACTTAAGCTCAAAGTTAATTGAAGAACTAATTGTCGTGGCCTTAGTGTGTGTGGTGTTTTTATTCCATATACGCTCATCGATAGTAGCCATTATCACGCTGCCAATGGGCATTTTAACGGCGTTTGTGATTATGTATTGGCAAGGTATAAACGCCAATATCATGTCGCTTGGCGGGATAGCAATTGCCATTGGTGCGATGACAGATGGTGCTATTGTGATGATCGAAAATATGCACAAGCATATGGAGAAAACACCGCTGACCGACGAAAACCGCTGGCAAGTGGTGATGGACTCAGCTGCAGAAGTCGGGCCCGCATTATTCTTTAGTTTATTAATTATCACCGTCAGCTTTATGCCCGTGTTTATTTTAGAAGCACAGGAAGGGCGTATGTTCTCGCCACTGGCTTACACAAAAACTTATGCCATGGCGGCCTCGGCTGGTCTAGCGATTACATTGGTGCCGGTATTAATGGGCTACTTTATTCGCGGTAAGGTTATTTCTGAGCAGAAAAACCCTGTGAACCGCCTATTGGTGGCGGCGTATAAACCCTTGTTAAATGCGGTGTTAAAAGCGCCGAAAACAACGCTAGTACTGGCCTTAGTGTTGGCTGTTATCGGTTTTTATCCAGTTAATAAAATTGGTAGTGAGTTTATTCCTCCTCTTGATGAGGGGGACTTGATGTACATGCCAACTACCTACCCAGGTATTTCAATTGGTAAGGCCCGTGAAATCTTACAGCAGACCGATAAGTTAATTGCCAGTGTGCCAGAGGTCGAATCGGTATTTGGTAAGGTAGGTCGTGCGGATACTGCGACAGACCCCGCGCCGCTCACCATGATCGAAACCTTTATTCAGTTAAAGCCAAAGTCACAGTGGCGCGAGGGTATGACAACCGAAAAACTGAAAAAAGAGCTCGATAATCTGGTTAAGTTCCCAGGGCTCACCAATGCGTGGGTTATGCCCATCAAAACCCGTATCGATATGCTTGCCACTGGGATTAAAACCCCTGTGGGGATCAAAGTGGCAGGGCCAAAGCTGAGCGAAATTCAAAAAATCGGTGAGCAAATTGAAGTCATCTTAAAAGATTTACCGGGTACCGCTTCGGTTTACTCAGAGCGCGTTGCCGGTGGTCGCTACATCAAAGTCGATATCAACCGTGAGAAAGCAGCGCGATATGGTTTGAACATTGCTGATGTGCAACAGGTTGTTGCCACTGCTATCGGTGGTATGAATGTGACTGAAACCGTTGAAGGGCAAGAGCGTTACCCAGTTAACTTGCGTTATCCGCAAGATTATCGCGACTCGCCTGAAGAGCTTAAGTTGTTACCGATAGTGACACCAAACGGACAGCGTATCGCATTGGCCGACGTAGCCCATGTCTTTATTGAAGATGGTCCGCCGGGTATTAAAAGTGAAAATGCGCGCATCAATGGCTGGAGCTTAATTGATATTGAAGGCAGTGATATCGGCAGTTACGTTGAGCGTGCGCAACAAGCACTGCATCAGCAACTCGAGCTGCCAGCCGGTTATTCAATTACTTGGGCAGGGCAATACGAATATATGGAGCGTGCAAAAGCCAAGCTTAGCTACGTCTTGCCATTAACCTTAGCGATAATTGTGGTGCTGCTATACCTCAATTTTAGAAGCTTTACTGAGGTGGCAATGATCATGCTGACCTTACCGCTTGCGATGATAGGCGGTATTTGGCTGATGTATCTGGAAGGTTTTAACTTCTCTGTTGCTGTTGGAGTCGGCTTTATTGCGCTTGCGGGGGTTGCCGTTGAAATTGGCGTAATCATGCTGGTTTATCTCAATCAAGCTTATCAAGATGCCAAAGCGCAATCAGCACAGTTTACGGTGACAGAGCTGCGCCAAGCAATTATCAATGGTGCTGGCCTTCGGGTTAGACCTGTGATGATGACAGTGGCAACCATTATCATTGGTTTACTGCCAGTGCTGTATGGTACAGGAACGGGTAGCGAGGTGATGAGCCGAATAGCCGCGCCTATGGTCGGTGGTATGCTAAGTGCTGTTGTGTTAACGCTTTTAGTCTTGCCTGCGCTTTATTTTATATGGCGTAAACGACACCTATAAATTTTACAGTGGGTGTGTAACTTGTACGTTCTTCTTACTATAAGTTACATACCTTTATGTTTAAGATTCTGATATTAATTGAGTTTTTTGCTGGTGTGATTTATGCAATGTCTAATTAAATTGATTTTAGTAAGGAATGCACATGCAAGTTAAAACAATACAACAGGTTTATGATTGGACTGTGATGTTTCACACCCAGATGGCAGCGAACTTTCACAGTGTTAAAGATTTATTAGACGAGCATAATCAAATGCTGGTGGATTATTATCTGCAATATGAGAAAAAGCTTGCCGAAGACTTGGTTGGCTTTAAAGCGATTACTGAAATAAACACCCTAGATACGTATTGCTACGAGTATTTTGCTGAAAATCCTGAACTTATTACTTTCAAAGATATTAGCACTGATCAGCAAATAGATGAAAAAGCTATTCAAGTCTACTTAACTTCACAACACCAGAAGGTTATTGATCTATATGAATATTTAGTATCTCGCGCTGAAACCTCTGAAACGATTGAGAAGCTTGAGCGTTTACTTGAGCTGGAACAGCAAGGTTTAAAACAAATGATGCAAAGTTCTAACCGTCATATGGATATGTAAAGTTCTAACCGTCATATGGGTATATATTTAATGAAAATCGAGTAAAAAGCCGACCTTTTTAAGGTATTTTTGCTCTTGTTGTAAGTCAGCCAATAGCAAGGTATGTTCTTTAAGCCAGTTGGTGTGGAACTTTAAGAACATGCTATTTTGCTTGGCTGCTACTTCAAGTTTAAAGCCTTGATCGGTAATGCGCTTTTGATTCAGTAGCACTGCTAAGCGCAAAATCACAATGAGCTGTAATATTTCATAGTGTTGCATGGTGTGTAGTGTTGGGAACTCTTCTAAACGAATTTTTTTACGGTAAAAACGGATCATACAACTTAGTAGAGTTTGCTGCTGCTGCGTAAAGCCCGGCAACTGACTGTTCGCCACGATGTAGGCACTGTGTTTATGTAGCCCTGATGAATTAACCCCCAAGCCAATTTCATGTAGTTGTGCAGCCCAATCCAGTAAGTTTATATAGTCAAAGTCAGTAAGTTGCCAAGCTTCTTTGACTTGTTCAAACAGCCATTTTGCGGTTATCGATACGCGATTAGCGTGTTCTTTATCTATGGCATTACGCTCAGATAGGTTCGCTATGGTATTCGTGCGAATATCTTTATGGGCGAGCTTTTGCTGCATTTCATGAAGTAAGCCTTCACGAAGAGAAAATTCGCTGTATTGCATTGTGTTTATTTTAAATAGCCTGAATACCGCGATTAATATCGCTAAACCACCACAAATACTGATTTGTCGCTCAGCTGTGAGACCATCAATTTGCAGCGCTTGAATGTGTTTTGCAGCAATAAACTGGGTTTTCAATTCGAGTAATCTTCCTAAGGTAATTTGCTGTTGTGCTGCGTCATTAGCATTGATCATAGCAAGGATTGATTTGATTGTGCCCGATGTGCCAACCACCGATTGCCAGCCAGCCGATAAGTAGTTAGCAAAGATCACTTCAAGTTCTTGTTCGGCACGAACCTCAGCTTTGGCAAAGCGTTTAGCGGTAATTTGCCCGTCTGAAAAAAACTGCTTAGTGTAGTTAACACAGCCCATGTTGCGGCTAGCAAGTAAAGTGTGTTCGAAGTGTTTACCAATGATAAGCTCGGTACTACCGCCGCCTATGTCAATAACTAAGCGGTTTTCATCGTGATGGATGTAATGTGCGACACCTTGATAAATCAAGCGTGCCTCTTCTTGCCCTGATATTACTTCAATCGGGTAAGGGAACACTTTACTAGCTTGAGTTAAGAACGAATGAATATTTTTAGCGCGGCGTAATGTGTAAGTGGCGGCTACTTTGACATTCTCAAGTGGAAAGTCCTGTAAAGTGGCTGCGAATTGTTTCAAAATTGCCAGTGCACGCTCAATAGCTGCTTGGTTTAAATGGTTTCTATCATCCAAGCCATCAGCTAAATAAACGCGCTGCTTTTCTTTGTGTAAGACTTGCAAAGAGCCGTCGACCTCTCTTGCCACCACTAAATGAAAGCTGTTTGAGCCTAAGTCAACGGCAGCAATAGAGGGGTAATCATTCATTATTATAGTTACTTTCCCATTTTTTAAGGTGGTCATAAATAGCTATTTGTGAACGAATTTTCTTACGATTGCCACGCCGTACATAACTATTTTTTTGCTCGCTATCGATTACGCGCGCTTTAGTTCTATCTTTAAACTGTAGTTCAAGAATATCAATAATGAGCTGCTTTAATTTTGTATCATAAATAGGTGTGGCGACTTCCACACGGTGGTCGAGGTTACGGGTCATCCAATCGGCTGAGGAAATATAGACTTTCTCCTTACCATTATTGTGAAACACCATTACTCGAGGGTGCTCTAAGAAGCGGTCTACAATACTGATAATACGAATATTATCATTGCCGCTAAGTGATGACGGAACTAAAGAGCACATGCCACGTACAATAATGCGTATCTTTACCCCACGCCTTGCCGCGAAATAAAGATGATCAACGAGCTCTTTATCGACAAGGTTATTTATTTTTACTGTAATTCGGCCAGTCTTACCCTGCTCAGCATGAGTTATTTCTTTATTGATCAATGAGGTGATTGTTTCTCTGGCATTGACAGGTGAAATCATCAAGTGATCGAATTGGAATGGTTTGTAACTACTTTCAATAAATCTAAATACGCTGTCAGATTCTTCTGCTATACCTTCATGCTTGGTAAACAAGCTAAAGTCGGTATAAATCTTTGCGGTTTTTTCATGGAAGTTACCCGTACCAATGTGCGCGTATTTAACGATGCTATGTTTTTCTTTGCGATGAATGACGCACAATTTGCTGTGTACTTTTAAAGCTGGAATACCGAAGATAACTTTAATACCTGCATTACTGAGGGTTTTCGCCCATTCGATATTATTTTGCTCATCAAAGCGCGCCTTAAGCTCTACCATTACCGTGACGTGTTTACCGTTTTTTGCTGCATTTATTAGTGTAGAAACAAGGCGTGACTGGCTGGCTACACGATAAATGTTGACCTTAATCTGTGTAACATCTGGATCAAAGGCTGCTTGGCGCACAAACTCAAGTAAATGATTAAAGGTGTGATAGGGGTAATACAGTAAAATATCTTGCTCTGAGATGGCATCAAACACACTCGAGTGATTATTAAAAGCAGTACTTTGTAATGCGGGTAGGGGCTTGTTTTCTAAATACTGACGGCCAACATTAGGAAAGGCAATAAAATCACGGAAGTTACGATATCGACCACCTGGGATCAGCGCATCATGTTGGCTTATGTTAAGGCGCTTTTTCATCACTTTAAGCATTTCATCAGGCATACTTTCGTCATAAACAAGGCGCACAGGCTCGGCAGAAATTCGTTGTTTCAGGCCTTTCGACATTTTGTCGAGTAAACCTTCTTCAAGCTCATCATCTAAGTTGTATTCAGCATCGCGGGTTAGTTTTATGGCGTAGCATTGAATATCATCAAAACTAAAAAAGCTGCTAAACACGTCGCGAATAAAATAAGCGATAATGTCATCCAGCATCACAATGGTTTTATGGCGGCGTGTTTTCTCAGGTGGCAAAATAACAAAGCGAGACACACGATCAGTGGGAACTTCTAGCATCGCGTAATGGCTCTTTTGGTTAGTCATTTCGACAAACAAATAGGTCATGGTGTCGTTGATTTGGTCTGAGTAGTCTTTCTTTTCAGAGAGCAAAATCGGCAATATATGCTGCAGCACATTGTCGTGGAAAAACTTTTTCAGCCAAGTTACGTGAAATTCAGATAGTGTTTCAGGAAGTTCAACGTGAATATTGTGCTCATTTAAATCATTTAAAATATCTTTATGAATTTGATTGAACTTTTTACCAAGCTGTAGCACTTTGCTTTGGATCTGATGAAGTAAAATCTCATCTTCTTCAAAGTTCGCATCAGGAATTTTATTAAGTAAAATTCGCCGTTTCACATCCGCAACACGTACTCTGAAAAACTCATCCATGTTATTTGAATAAATGCCTAAAAAGCGCATGCGTTCAATAATTGGGTTGGATTTATCTTTTGCTTCTTGTAGCACACGCTCATTAAAAGATAGCCAGCTCAGTTCTTTGGCGAAATAGCTCATTGCTGGTGATGAGGAAGGGGTGGCATTCATCTGATTTCTCAAACATCTATTATTAAAATAAAAGATAGAGGATACAGATGACACAAGTATGACAAGCGTGTCAGTTTTGTGACACGCTTAATCTAACTTAAGTTGTAGAAGTGGTACTTGGTTTAAGCATCCTCAATATCAACAATCAAGTCAGTGGTAATTGACTCAAGCGCTGTTATTACTTCATCTTTATTCATGCCTACAGGCAATGCTACCGTTGCAACAGCACTAAAAATAGGGACTCCCCAGTTAGGTGCGCTCTGCTGTTTTGAGTTCAGATGTGTAATATTTGCGCCTTTATGGCGTATTACACTGGCGAGTTCTTGTACGATTCCTGGTCTATCGTTGCCTGTTATTACGAAATTAATTTGCTCCGTTGAGACCTCTGGAAGAATATCTGAACCACGCTCTATTCGCACTTCTAAGTGCGGCAAGCCATGCAAAGCATCTTGTAGTTCTTGTAAATGTTCCTCTGGTACAGCAGCTTCGATAATGCCTGCAAAGTGACCTGCTAAATGACTTAAATTACTCGATAGCCAATTGCCGTGATGGCTTAAAATTGTGGCCGAAATATCTTCAACGAGCCCCGGTTTATCGGGACCAAGTATGGTGATTACTAACTGCTTCATGCTTAAATCTCTATAAAATGCCTCTGAAAAAATGAAAAAGGAGGGAGGCTTTGGTTAAAATGATTCTTATTATTGAAAAATAAGTCATATTGAGTATTGATGCTGTTTGAGTATTTGTCCAATTTTTTTCATATAGTTATAAAAGATTAGTTATAACAAAATCTTAGTTAAAGAAATTGAACTTTCTAACGACACGATTTAAGTCAAACTTTAATAAGATGTTAACTCCCCAAATAAAGTTGTTTATTACACTCAATTATGACGTTTGTAACAATACTGTCATCTTGGTGAAATATAATCCGCCCAACGTTAAGATTTAAGGGTGTTTTGATGACTTCCAATCCGAGTAAACCGACCTTTCATACGGATAGAAGCCGTCTATTTAAAGACAGGTTTGCCAAATGGGGTATTTCCGCAGGCGGTGTAATGGTGCTGATAGCGCTGTTACTTATTTTCTTTTACCTTCTTTATGTTGTTCAGCCTATTTTTGAGTCAGCAAAAGTGGAAACACGTAATAGTGTGAAGCTAACGAATGCATCTCAAGTTGTAGGGGTGGGCATGGAGGAGCAAACCGAAGTTGCTTTCTTATTAGGTGAAACAGGTAATGTGGACTTTTATAATATTGAAAAAGACCACTTTGGTAAGAAGATCACCACTCTTAATACAGAATTACCAAGCGATGTGAGCAGTTTTGCAAGTTCAGCGCCGTTTCAAGGTCAATACGCTTACGGTCTTGAAAATGGCTCTGTGGTTGTTGTTGCGCCAAAGTTTCTAGTCACATTTCCGAATAATCAGCGCCAGTTAACACCGCGTTTAGATTACCCGTTGGGTGATATGGCGCTTGAGGTTGATGACCAAGGTGCAGCGATTACTAAATTTGCATTTAGCCATTATGAAGATAAAACCGCAGTTGTTGCTTTAACTGCAGACAAGCGCGTTTTATTTAGCAGCTTTGTGGGTGAAGAAAATATGTTCACTGGCGAAGTTGAGTGGGTTGTTGAACGCACTGAGCTTGATATTGAAGGACGTGTTGATGAGCTATTAATTTCGCCAGATACAACGCGTACATTCGTTCGTTCTGCAAATCAAATTTATGTTTACGATACGCGTTATCCTTCAGAGGTTGAGCAAATCCAATTGCTTGCTGCAAACGAAGAGAACGCAAATCTTGTTTCAACTCAGTTGTTAGCTGGTGCTAACTCGTTAATGCTTGCTAATGATAATGGCGAAGTCTCACAGTGGTTTGAAGTAAATACAGAAGATGGCCGTGAATTTAAAAAGATTCGTGCTTTTGAAACCAGTAAACAATCTAAGTTAAATATTTTCACTGAATTTTATCGTCGTACTTTCTTCACCGCAGGTGCTAACGGTGAGTTAGGTATTTATTACACCACAAGTGATGCAAAACTGTGGCAAGGTAAAGTCAGTGATGGCCCAATTCAAAACTTTGCAATTGCACCACGCTCAAATGCTGCGCTTATTTTAGCGGATGATGCATTAAAAGTTGTCGAAATCCACAATGAACACCCTGAAGTGACTTGGTCTGCACTATGGCAAGAAGTATGGTACGAAGGCTATCCTGAGCCTGGTTATATTTGGCAGTCGACCTCTGCAAGTGATGACTTTGAGTCTAAGTTCTCATTGGTACCCATTTCATTTGGTACAATTAAGGCAGCGTTATACGCCATGCTGTTTGCCGTGCCAATTGCGCTTTCTGCGGCAATTTACACAGCCTACTTTATGTCGAGCGAACTACGTAAAGTGGTTAAGCCGACGGTTGAAATCATGGAAGCACTACCAACGGTAATTCTTGGTTTCTTAGCCGGTCTTTGGTTGGCACCATTAATTGAAGAACACTTACCAGCGATTATCGGTTTATTAATTCTTTTACCATTAGGGATTTTATTAACTGCTTTTGGTTGGAATAAGTTACCGAACTCAATTCGTCATCGCATTCCAGAAGGTTCACACTCTATTTTATTGATTCCAGTAGTGTTGTTTATTGGTTGGTTATCATTTGCTATGAGCGGCACAATCGAACTTTGGATGTTTGATGGTAATGTGCGTCAATTTCTGACTAACGAATTAGGCATGACATTCGACCAACGAAATTCACTTGTTGTGGGGATCGCAATGGGCTTTGCTGTCATTCCGACTATTTTCTCTATCGCTGAAGATGCCGTATTCAGTGTGCCTAAGCACTTATCAAACGGTTCATTAGCATTAGGTGCAACGCAATGGCAAACCCTTGTTCGTGTTGTGTTATTAACAGCAAGCCCTGGTATTTTCTCGGCGGTGATGATGGGACTTGGTCGTGCGGTAGGCGAGACCATGATTGTACTGATGGCTACAGGTAATACACCAATTATGGATTGGAGTATTTTCCAAGGGATGAGAACCCTTGCAGCGAACATAGCGGTTGAAATGCCAGAATCTGAGGTAGGTAGTTCGCACTATCGAATCCTATTCTTAGCAGCGTTTGTATTATTCATATTCACATTTATTTTCAACACAGTGGCTGAGTTTGTACGTCAGCAGCTGCGTGATAAATATAGTTCAATGTAGGTGGAGAGACACGACATGGTAAAGCAGTGGTTTAAGTCTGGTTCTCCTTGGATTTGGATGACCGGCGGTGCGGTAAGCATCAGTTTAATCTCGGTTCTTGGCTTATTAGCCATGATTGCTTGGAAAGGCTTAAGCTTTTTCTGGCCATCAGAAGTTGTGCAGCTTGAGTTACAGGGTTCTGTAGCCAAGCAAACGGTAATTGGTGAAATTTATGACCGTGAACTTGTTCCAAAATCTCGTATTGAAGCGACGGGCGTTGATTTATCTCATTACGAAAAAGACGAGTTAGAGCGATTATTAATTAAAACCGGTAACCGTGAGTACGTTGATCTGGATTTCCGTTGGGTATTGGAAACGGATATTCAATCGCGTACTGCACCTGCTGCATTAGCGGTATTTGAACGCAGTAAAAATGGTAATTTTTACGGTTATGTAGAGCAGGTTTTTAAAGATGGTGAAGTGATTACTGAAAATAAAGTTGAAGTACTTTATGAGCTTGTGGAGCGTGCTGTTGAGTTAAATGACCAAGCACTGGATCTACAAAATGGCGACATTGGTCACATTAACTATGAACTTGAGCGTTTACGTTTAAAAGAAAAAGCTTACCAGCTTGATAATGAACTTACCGATGAACGTGTCGCTGAGCTTGCACAAGCACGTGCTGAACTTCGTGCTGAGTACTCAGAACTTGAAAAGCAATTATTTGCATTACGTAAAGAAGCAAAGCGTGATCAGGTCACAGTTAAAGACATGCGTGGTGAAGTGGTGACTTTACCTCTTTATCAGGTGCTTGATGTATGGTTCCCGAATGACATGGGTTTCTTTGCTAAGTTGGGTCATTACTTTGCGCAACTAGGTAAGTTTGTATCGGATGACCCCCGTGAAGCGAACACGGAAGGGGGTGTATTCCCTGCCATTTTCGGTACTGTTTTTATGGTACTATTAATGGCTGTTATTGTGACGCCATTTGGCGTTGTTGCTGCCATTTATTTACACGAATACGCTGCGAAAAATGCAGTAACTAAGATGATCCGTATCGCGGTAATCAACCTTGCGGGTGTACCATCAATTGTTTACGGTGTGTTTGGTCTAGGCTTCTTCGTATACATGTTAGGTGGCAGTATTGACCAACTATTTTACCCAGAGTCATCGCCAAGCCCTGTATTTGGTACACCGGGTGTAATTTGGTCTGCATTAACCTTAGCGATTTTAACGTTACCTGTTGTTATTGTTTCAACAGAAGAAGGTTTATCACGTATTCCTAGTACAGTACGACATGGCTCATTGGCTCTTGGCGCAACTAAAGCAGAGACGCTTTGGCGTATCATCATTCCAATGGCGAGCCCTGCGATTATGACAGGTTTAATCTTAGCGGTTGCACGTGCGGCCGGCGAAGTAGCACCACTCATGCTGGTAGGTGTTGTGAAGATGGCACCAACATTACCCCTTGACGGTAACTTCCCATATGTACATTTAGATAGAAAATTTATGCACTTAGGTTTCCACATTTATGATGTTGGTTTCCAAAGCCCTAACGTAGAAGCGGCACGTCCGCTGGTATATGCGACGGCATTCTTACTGGTATCAGTAATTATCGCCCTGAATATCACTGCGATTGGTATTCGTAACCATTTACGCGAAAAGTTTAGAGCTCTTGAGCATTAATACAGAATTTTTATAGGTAGACAGAGATGATTACAGTTGCACCACAGGTAAACCAAGCAAAAAGCGCGGCAAAACTAGATTTAGATAATCTAACGGCTGAACAAAAAGCATTAGAGATTAAAAACTTAGATCTATACTACGGTGATAAGCAAGCGCTAAGTGGCGTAAATATGAACATTCCGAAAGGTCAGGTAACCGCGTTTATCGGACCATCAGGTTGTGGTAAATCAACACTTTTACGTTGTATCAACCGAATGAATGATTTGGTTGATAGCTGTCGTATCGAAGGCGAAATTTTGCTTCAAGGCCACAATATCTATGATAAAAACGTAGATGTTGCAGCGCTTCGTAGAAATGTCGGAATGGTTTTCCAACGTCCGAATCCATTTCCAAAATCAATCTACGAAAATGTTGTTTATGGCCTACGCTTACAAGGTATCAAAGAAAAGCGTAAATTGGACGAAGTGGTTGAACAATCTTTGCGCGGCGCAGCGTTGTGGGACGAAGTGAAAGACCGTTTACACGATAGTGCATTTGGTTTGTCTGGTGGTCAGCAACAACGTCTAGTTATTGCTCGCTCAATCGCTATTGAACCTGAAGTACTTCTGCTGGACGAGCCAACATCGGCACTTGATCCAATTTCGACGTTAGTGATCGAAGAGCTAATTAATGATTTAAAGAGCAAGTTTACCGTTGTTATTGTTACTCATAACATGCAACAAGCTGCACGTGTATCTGATCAGACAGCGTTTATGTACATGGGTGAGCTGATTGAGTATTCAGATACCAACACGTTATTCACGACGCCAACTAAGAAGAAAACTGAAGACTACATCACTGGCCGTTACGGCTAGCAACTGCCTAGCTTAGTGAACGTCAACGAATTTAGAGAGGTAGACAATGGAACATAACATTAATAAACACATTTCAGGTCGCTTTAATCAAGAGCTTGAGAATGTGCGCAACCATGTTTTAAACATGGGTGGTCTAGTTGAGCAGCAACTAAATAGTGCATTGGATGCAGTAAGCAATGGTGATGCGGAACTTGCGCAAAAAGTGCGTGAGAATGACTATAAAGTTAATGCGATGGAAGTGAACATTGATGAAGAGTGCACGCGTATTATTGCTCGTCGTCAGCCAGCCGCCAGTGATTTACGCTTAGTCATTGCCATTGCTAAAACCATTGCTGATTTAGAACGCATTGGTGATGAAGCAGAACGGATTGCAAAAGTCGCTTTAGATTCATTCACTAAAGACCAGCAAGACTTATTAGTGAATATTGAAAATATGGGTCGTTTAGTCTCAAAAATGCTTCATGATGTACTTGATGCATTTGCCCGTATGGATGTGCAATGTGCGTTTGAAGTACACAAAGAAGACGCCAAAGTTGACCGTGAATATGAAGCTATTACACGTCAAATTATGACATATATGATGGAAGACCCACGCTCAATCCCAAAAATTATGGATTTAGTATGGTCTGTACGTTCTTTAGAGCGTATTGGCGATCGTTGTCAAAACATTGCTGAATACATTATCTATTTTGTTAACGGCAAAGATATTCGTCATACATCTCAAGAGGATATAGAAAAGTCGCTGTAAATTATCCGCTACTTTTCAATATTTAACCGAGCGGCCCAGTGGCCGCTTTGTCTATTATTGGTTATGTAAGGCAGAAAAAGCGTTCACAATCGAACACAATGCTGTAAAATTCGAACCTGCCAAAGCATACTAATTTATTAAAGGGTCAGTTATGCCTACAAATGCATTTTTAGGGGTATTTGCTAAATCTCCTATTAAGCCTATGGAAGATCACATTAAGAAAGTACATCAAGCAAGTAAGGCCTTGATACCTTTCTTTAATCACGTTTTTAAAGAAGAGTGGCAAGAAGCGGAAGAAATCCGTCTAAACATTCGTAATTTAGAGCGTGAAGCGGATGACATGAAACGTGATATTCGCCTTCAACTACCGCGTGGCTTATTTATGCCAGTCGAGCGTACCGATTTACTTGAACTTGTTACTCAACAAGACAAAATAGCGAATAAAGCGAAAGATATTGCAGGGCGTGTCGTTGGTCGAGAAATGACTATTCCTGCTGAAATTCAAGAAGATTTCCTTGCTTATGTTGTTCGCTGTGTTGATGCAACTAAACAGGCATCAAAAGCAATTAATGAGCTAGATGAGCTATTAGAAACGGGCTTTAAAGGCCGTGAAGTTACTTTAGTTGAAAAAATGCTCGTTGAGTTGGACGCAATTGAACAAGACACGGATGACATGCAAATTAAAATACGCCGTCAATTGCGCGCCATCGAAAATGAACTTAACCCTATTGATGCGATGTTCTTATACAAGATCATTGAATGGGTTGGCGACTTAGCTGATATTGCTGAGCGCGTAGGTTCTCGTCTTGAGCTGATGTTAGCTCGATAATTTAAAATCAGTTCAAATACGAAAAATTAAAGGTTTCACACAATGGATATCATTGCAAATTACGGCACGTTTTTAGTTTTAATTGCCGCAGCAGTCGGTTTCTTCATGGCTTATGGTATTGGCGCGAATGATGTAGCTAATGCGATGGGTACATCAGTAGGTTCAAAAGCACTTACTATCAAACAAGCAATCATCATTGCCATGGTGTTTGAATTCGCTGGTGCTTATCTTGCCGGTGGTGAGGTAACATCTACCATTCGTAAAGGTATCATCGACGCTGCGCCATTTACAGACATACCTGAGCTTATGATCCTTGGTATGATAGCCGCATTATTTGCTGCTGGTAGTTGGTTATTAATAGCCTCTTTCCTTGGCTGGCCGGTGTCGACTACTCACTCAATTATCGGTGCTATTATAGGCTTTGCGCTTGTTGCGGTAGGCAGCGAAGCAATTCAGTGGAATAAGGTGATGGGCATTGTCGGTAGCTGGATTGTCACGCCTGCAATTTCCGGCTTTATTGCATACTTGATTTTCATGAGTGCGCAAAAGCTCATCTTTGATACCGATGCACCACTTAAAAATGCCAAACGTTATGTGCCCGTATACATGGGTCTTGCGGGCTTCATTATGTCACTTGTGACAATCAAGAAAGGCTTGAAGCACATTGGTATTAACCTAGGTTCAGTTGAAGGTTATGCCCTTTCAATCGCTATTGCGGTCGTGGTTGGTATTATCGGCAAGATTGCTATTTCGCGTCTTAAAATCGACCCTAAAGCGGATAAAAAAATGCAGTTCAACAATGTTGAGAAAGTGTTCGCTGTACTGATGGTACTAACAGCATGCTGTATGGCATTCGCACATGGTTCAAACGACGTAGCTAACGCGATTGGTCCACTTGCTGCCGTTGTAAACATTGTTGAGCACAATGGCGAAATTGCTAAGAAAGCATCGATTGCGTGGTGGATTCTACCGCTAGGCGGCTTAGGTATTGTTGCTGGTCTTGCTATTTTAGGTAAGAAAGTAATTAAAACAATTGGTGAAGGTATTACTCACTTAACACCAAGCCGTGGTTTTGCTGCTGAGCTTGCTGCTGCTTCTACAGTTGTTATCGCTTCAGGTACGGGTTTGCCTATCTCGACGACGCAAACACTGGTTGGTGCGGTATTAGGTGTTGGTATGGCGCGTGGTATTGCGGCACTTAACATGGGTGTGGTAAGAAACATTGTAGTTTCTTGGGTAATTACATTGCCAGTTGGCGCAGCCCTTGCTATTGTTATTTTCTACGTACTGAGAACTGCCTTTGGGGTATAAAAAAGTACTAACAGACTTTTAGCTTGAAAAGATCTCAATGCCCTAGGTATTGGGGTCTTTTTATTTGCAGGTAGTAAAAAAGAGTATGAATAACTTACCAAGTATTAAACAACTACAGTATTTACTGGCAGTCCATCAATATCAGCATTTTGGCCGTGCTGCGAGCGCGTGTTTTATTGGCCAATCAACATTAAGTAGTGCAATTCAAAACTTAGAGGAAACCCTAGGTTGCCAGTTAATTGAGCGAGAAAATCGCAGTTTAATGTTTACAGTAATCGGTGAAGAGGTCGTCGAGAAAGCACGTAAAATCATTGATGATACTCTGAGCTTAAAAGAGCTAACTAAAAGCTTTTTAACCCCCTTGAGTGGCACGTTGACATTAGGGGTTATTCCTACCATTGCCAGTTTTATTGCTGCACCTTTGTATCATTTCTGCAAGCAAACCTTTACCGAGTTAGAGTTAATTTTGGTTGAGGATACCAGCGATAAATTACTCGATAAGTTAGAACACGGGCAAATTGATATGGCATTGCTCGCCTTGCCGTACGATACTGAAAAATTTCATACCCAAGTGCTTGCCAAAGATCATTTTAGTCTGGTGCATCATAAAGATTATACTCCCGCCGCAGGCGTGGAAGATTTTAACTTGTTACCCGATGCAAGTGTATTCTTACTTGAACGTGAGCACTGTATGACGGGGCACGCACTCAGTGCGTGTCATTTAAATCGCTCAAGTTGCATCAACCCATTTGAGGCAGCAAGCTTACACACTTTACTGAGTATGGTAGAGCATCAACTTGGTGTTACCTTCTTACCACAAATGGCGATTAACGCAGGCATTTTAGATAAAAAAGAGATGGTCGCAACACCTTCACAAGCTGATGCTTATCGAGACATAGGCATTGTGTGGCGAAAAACCACAGGTCGCATTAGGGATTTCAGACTCTTTAGCCAACAGTTGGAGTTATTTCTTAATAAGCAATGTAGCTTAGACGGTCAATGTAACGAATAATAAAAAACCCCAAATAAAGAACCCCAAATAAAAAATTTGGGGTTTTTTTATTATTTAAACAAACTATTTTTCCCCTTCCCTCGACTAACATAATAACAAAACCATTAAAGGCAGATCAGATGACGAGGCTAGTGTGTTTTTTCAATCACTTGAAACATTAATTGCCAAGGCGCAACAGGGCAATAAACGGGCGTGGTTGAAATTAGTCAAACAGCACGAAACACAGGTATATAACTATTGCTTACGGATGTTAAGTCATCCTGATGATGCAATGGACTTGATGCAAGAAGTGTTTATTTCTGTGTATAAGAGCTTACCGAGCTTTCGTGGTGAATCGAGCTTCAATACTTGGCTTTATCAAATTGTGCATCGCCGTAGTGTTGAATATTATCGCCGCCGTAAACTGCATCAAAGCTTGGACGGTGTGCCTGAAGAAAGTTGTGAGCATAGCGAATTAGAGACTAATCAATTGCAATACCAGCAGCATCATGAACTCAAAGAGATGATGAACAATTTACCCTGGGAGCAACGTTTGGTTGTGGAGTTAAAATTTTTTCAGCACTGTACATTCGAAGAAATAGCTGAGCAATTAGGTATTTCGACTAATACAGCTAAATCAAGACTATACAGTGCATTGGGCAAGTTAAAAGTGCATTTGGAGGCCGTAGATGGCTAATTTAGATTCATTATTTACCGCATGGCTAGAAGGTGAAAGCCTGACAGATGAGCAAATTACATTGCTGCAAGCCAATGCTGAGTATGCATTAATGATGAGCAATGCAATTAAGTGGCAACAGCAGAGCCGAGAATATGAAACGATGAAAGTTCCTCACTGGGACAGAGAATCCAGCATGCCAAAAGTGCAGAAATCGCATCTGTTTTTCGGTTCAGGGATGTGGGCGATGGCTGCCTCAATTGCATTATGTGCTTGGCTATTTATGAGTAATCCGCAACAAGGAAATCAGCAGTTACTTGAACAAGTGGCGAAGCAAACGAATTTGTTAGAGTCGCAGCAAAAGCAAATTGATCAGTTACAAAATATTTTAACGGCGCAAAACCAAGTACAGCAGCAACATATGTATCAACTAGCCAAAGAAGCAATCAAAACAGGGCGAATAGAGCGTCAAGAAGATATTGCCAGCGTGCTTGCGTATATCAAAACGCAGCGTGCTCAAGACCAAGCATATTTGCGTATGCAGTTGAATGATTTAGCAGAGCAAGTGGACGGCAGGCCATTGCCAACCGTTGCCAACAATGTGGAGTATTAAAATGTCAAAGAACATGATAACCAGTGCAGTGCTATTGTTATGTGGTATAGCAGCAGTTAACCCTGTGTCTGCCCAAAGTATAGAGGAATTAGACAGAATTCAGCGTGAAGTCGGGATCATGGAAAAAATCCTAACAGCGGCTCTAAAGCAGGATACAGATAACAAAGTCAGAAATGTCTCAGCAAGTTATTTACAGCACCAAGGTGTGGTATTTAGCTTTGACGTGCGAAGCCATTCTCGCTGGTCAAGTGTATTCGCATCCGTGCCCGATGCACCACTTCCGCCACTGCCTGACATTGACTTTGAAGAGATCAGCGAAATTGAAGTATTAGGTGAACATGTACAAGTTATTAGCGATGCCGTTGTTGTTAAAACGCAAGAAGCCTATCAACACGCGATGGAGGTGATGCGTGAAAGTGCGGAGCGTGTGCGCGAAGTCGCAGAGCAAGAGCGTGATGTTAGTCGAGAAATTCGTGATCTTGAGCGTGAAAAGCGTGACCTTGAATTTGATCGCCGCCACGATAAAGATGCAAAAGAACAAGAGCTTGAAAAACGTAAAAAAGAGCTGCAAGCATCAATTAAGGAGCTTGAAAAACAACAGCAAAAGTTGTCTTTACAGCAACAAGCAATGCGTAAAGAGTTAGCGGAAAAAAAACAAGCACGTATTACAGAGCAAAAACAGCAGTTGGCAGAGCTTACACAGCGGGTGGATAAAAGCTTGTCATTGACTTTATGTGATTACGGTAGTGGATTAAGAACGCTGCCGAATGATGAGCATGTTAGTTTTATTATTCGTGGCATGAGCGAGCACAAGGGCGAGCAAATTAAAGTGTTTAAAAAATCAGACATTAAAAAATGTGTGGTAGGTGATATTAAAGCAGATGCTTTACTTAATCGCGCAACCCAGTATGAGTTTTGAAATGGTGAAAACGTTCTCAACAAAAAGCAGCCTATAGTGGCTGCTTTTCATCCATTGTAAAAGGTTTTAAGTTAGGTAAGAAGAGTAAGTAAACCCATACAACCAGATTAAAGTAGGGCACTAGCCCTAAGCTTGTGAATACTTTAACTGGGTACCCCTTAAAAGTTGCATTACGGTAACATTGATAAGCTATCCCTAGGTTAATGATCAGCAACAAAACGATTAATTGTGTCATTACTTTCTCCTTTATACCGATAATACATGAACTTAACGATGTTAAGTTATTTTCAGTATGTGTGATCTAATAATTAATGTCATGTTTTTTTGGTTGTATCACCATAAAAGCGTGACATTTTGTGTTGGTGTGAATTAATTATAGATGAGTATTATCAGGATGAAAGTTAAAAAACCAATAAAATTGTTTAAAAATGTATCAATTCTAGGTGCGCGTTTGCTAGCTAATTGTTAGCTAAAAAGTTTATCCGTAGATATTCTTTCAAGCTCACTAGTAATTTTTTCAACAGGCACTGGACGGGCAATAAAGTAACCTTGCCCGTAATCGATGCCTATTTCTTTTAGTGCTAAAAATATTTCTTTATTTTCAACATATTCAGCAACTGAGCGCTTATCTAGGGAGCGGCTAATATCATTAATTGCTTTCACTAACGCTAAATCAATGGGGTCGTTGAGCATGTCACGTACAAATGATCCATCAATTTTCACATGCTGTGCGGGTAGTTGTTTAAGGTAGTTAAACGTACTAAAACCTGTACCAAAATCATCGATAGAGAAATGGCAACCTAAACTATTGAGACGCTCTATCATTGCTCTGGTTGCGGCTAAATTATTAATACTGGCTGATTCTGTGATCTCAAAAATAATACGCGTAGGCTCAACGTTGTATTCTTCTAAGCTTGATTCGATATGCGGTAATAAGCGCTCATCTAAAAATGATTGCGCCGATAAGTTAATAGCGATCTGATTCAGCTCAGGGTACTCGGCAACACTTTTAATTGCATTTTTAATGACGCACTGATCCATCAAATAAGTGTCATTAAGTAGCTCTAATGCAGGAATAAATTGATTAGGGTAAACCAGTTCATCATTAAGTTTTAAGCGTAATAAAGTTTCAAAATAGGCAACATGGTTGCGTTTAAAATCCCATATTGGCTGATAATGAAGTTCAATTGAATCATGCTGTAGCGCTTGGCGAATACTATGTCCCCACTCTAAACCAGCTTGCAGATTATTGTGGCTGCTGTCTTCTTTTGAGTAGCAATGGACTAAATTTCGGCCTAGGCTTTTTGCTACGTAAAGCGCAATATCAGCCTGTTTAAGACACTCGCTTGGGTCGTTGTTTTGTGCGGTAATCTGCGTCAGACCAATTGAACAGCTAATTGAGTAAACTTGTCCTTCAGAGTGAAATTGATGTTTTTCAATTGCCATACAAATGCTTTCTGCGACTAAGTGAGCATCGAGTAGGGCTGTATTTTTTAAAATGACTGCAAATTCATCACCACCAATACGACAGACTAAGTGCTCTTCGCTAATATTGGCTGTAAATAACTGGGCCACTTCTTTTAGGACAATATCACCTTGCTGATGACCTTTACTGTCATTGATAATTTTAAAGTGATCTAGGTCGATGTATATCAGTGCATGTTCAGCATCGTTACTGGTATATTTAGCTTGGCAAATACGTTGTAATTGCTGGTCAAAGTAGTAACGGTTATGCAGCTCAGTTAAGGTATCGTGAAGGGCTAAGTGGCGTAATTGTAACTCAGCTTGTTTGCGTTCATGAATATTGTCTATCGTTGCCGTAATAGTGGCTGAGTTGCGGCTATTTTTAATCAGTTGCATACGGCATTCAACCCAAATAGCATTGCCATTTTTATGCTTCAGCTGTATCTCAACTTGTTGCTGTTGCGCACCGCCATGTAAGATGCTTTGTACGGTATCTTGTAATTTGTGTTGGCATTGAGGCAGACAAAAATCTGCAAGCGACTTCGCTAAGCTCGATTTTATACCGTAGCCAGTCAGACTTTCCCATGCAGGGTTTATAAAACGAATATGCCCTTGTTGGTCAAATTCAAGTACCACAGTATTAAGGTGAAGCAAAATACGCTGGTGAGCTGAAAACAGTTCTTTATAGCGGCTTTGGCTTTGACTTAACTGCTCCACTTTTTGAGCAAACTCAGCATAACTCACCATAAAGTCTTCACGACGGGCGGCGTGGTCGCACACTTTACTCAATAAAGACTGATCATAAGGCGCACGAATAAAATCAGTAACGCCAGAAAGTAACAACTGCTCCGCGTAATCTGCATCATTGTTATCAATGATGGTGACAATCGCCTGTTTTGGATTATGCTGCAAAATTTCACTAATTAACGTGCCAGCAGGATCAGACTGAGACTGAGTTGCATCAATCAACACGATTGCAAACTTTTGCTGTAAATAAGTAGCAAGTGCTGTTTTTGTCGACGTTGTATGCGTCACTGCAAAGCTCAACTTAAGTTGCTCAGTAATGCTATGTGCTTTGCTATTATCAGTTTCGAGAAGTAATAAGTTGAGCCGACTGCTTTTTTCTAAATGAGTTGAAAGCACATTCGCTAACACTTGTGGCAGCATATCTTGGCGTTCAAATGGTAATACAGCATCAATACCGTAGCTGCGAGCTGTAGTCTCTGCAATACGCTCACAATAAATCGGCGGCGTAAGTAAAATGGGGGTGTTTTTCGGTGTTTTTAATAGCCCAGAGCGGATCATGCGAGAGAAGCGCCAACCGTCTATTTTTCCGACTTCAAGACCTGTAATTATAATATCTACAGGGTGAGTTTTGAGGATTTTTAACGCGTCTTGAGAGTCGCTTACTTCAATAAACGAAAAGACGTTAAGTTTATTGAGTGTTGACTTAATTGTCTCACGTTCTGCAACGCTAGCGTTTAAAATTAGCAGTTTTAACTGCTTTGCCATGGCGCTACTACCTCTTAACTTAACCCATGTTTAATGAATAAGTTAGAATAATGACATTTTGTCTAATCTACAAGCAAACTTTACCTAAAATGGCTAATAAGCCTGTTAAAATTGCACGACTTTTACCCTAGGTCAATATGCACTTGGCTTTGCTTGAGGTAGTGAGCGTATCAGAGTAAACTTGGCGCGTTTTTATTTATAAGAGATACACTCTATGCGCGTGGCCGACTTTAGCTTTGACCTTCCAGATGAATTAATTGCTCGTTTTCCGAAAGCGGACCGTACAAGCAGTCGTTTACTCACGCTTGATGGCCCATCAGGCCAAGTAGAGCATAAAGTATTTAGCGATATTTTATCGCTTGTTAATGAAAATGACTTATTGGTTTTCAATAACACCAAAGTGATCCCTGCGCGTATGTTTGGGCAAAAAGAGTCAGGTGGTAAGCTTGAAGTGTTGGTTGAGCGTGTACTCGACGAGCACCGTGTACTGGCTCATGTACGTGCGAGTAAATCGCCAAAGCCAGGTTCTAAAATTATTCTCGAAGGCAAAGCAGAGGCAACCATGGTTGCCCGTCATGGTGAGCTATTTGAACTTGAATTTGCCAAAGATGGAAATGTGTTAGATATCTTAAACGATATTGGTCATATGCCATTACCCCCCTACATTGACCGCCCTGATAACGAAGCAGACCGTGAACGCTACCAAACCGTTTACGGTGAAAAGCCTGGTGCCGTAGCCGCGCCAACTGCGGGCCTGCATTTTGATGATAAGTTAATGGCGGCCTTAAAAGATAAGGGCATTAATATGGCATTTGTTACTTTGCATGTTGGTGCAGGGACATTTCAACCTGTGCGTGTTGATTCGGTTGATGAACATGTAATGCACTCAGAATACATCGAAGTACCTGATGAGGTGGTTAAAGCAGTAGCAGAAACCAAAGCAAAAGGCGGTCGCGTCATTGCCGTAGGTACTACCTCAGTACGCTCGTTAGAATCTGCTGCTAAAGTACATGGCGGCAAACTAGATACTTACTTTGGTGATACCGATATCTTTATCTACCCTGGTTATCAGTTCAATGTAGTTGATGCTATGGTGACAAATTTCCACTTACCTGAATCAACCTTGATTATGTTAGTGAGTGCCTTTGCAGGGCAAGATAACATTATGGGTGCTTACCATACGGCTATTAAGGAGCAGTATCGCTTCTTTAGCTATGGCGATGCGATGTTTTTAACGCGTAAATAAGCGTTAGTCATCTTATCACCCCGTAAAAAGCCCAGCATTTCACTGGGTTTTTATTTTTTAACCATTCTTACTAAGTTATGTGTTGATATGAAGCCTCTGCAAAGCGCTGAATTCTGCATCGTGGGAAGAGTTTAGCTAGCGGGCTTTTTATTTTCGAATTTAGCCCAATTAATAGTAATAAACCCGCAAACAGGGTAGAATCGAGCGGTTAAATTATAGCTTGTTGGACTGTTTTTCCGACACTGAGGATAATATGAAATTTGAATTAGACCGCACTGACGGTAAAGCGCGCCGCGGCCGCTTGATTTTTGAGCGTGGTGTAGTAGAAACACCCGCATTTATGCCGGTAGGTACTTACGGCACTGTAAAAGGTATGACGCCTGACGAAGTGAAAGAGACCGGCGCACAAATCTGCCTAGGTAACACCTTTCATTTAATGCTACGCCCAGGCACAGAAATCATTAAGCAACACGGTGATTTACACGATTTTATGAATTGGGATCGCCCAATCCTAACTGACTCAGGCGGTTTCCAAGTATTCAGCTTAGGCGCAATGCGCAAAATCACCGAAGAAGGCGTGATGTTTAGCTCACCTGTGAATGGTGAAAAAATCATGCTTTCGCCAGAAAAAGCGATGCAAGTTCAGCGCGATTTAGGCTCTGACATCGTGATGATTTTTGACGAATGTACGCCATACCCTGCCACTGAAAAAGAAGCAAAAGATTCGATGGAGTTATCACTTCGTTGGGCTAAACGCTCAAAAGAAGGTCATGGTGATAACCCTGCTGCGCTATTTGGTATTATCCAAGGTGGTATGTACCCAGAGCTTCGTGCACAATCACAAAAAGGCTTAGAAGAAATCGGCTTTGATGGTTATGCATTAGGTGGTTTATCGGTCGGTGAGCCGAAAAACGAGATGATCAATATTCTTGATCACTGTGCTTACAAAATGCCAGAAGACAAGCCTCGTTACTTAATGGGTGTTGGTAAACCAGAAGACTTAGTTGAAGCGGTTCGCCGTGGTATCGACATGTTTGATTGTGTAATGCCTACGCGTAATGCCCGTAACGGCCACTTATTCGTTACTGGCGGCATTGTTAAAATCCGTAATGCAGTACATAAAACAGACACCGGTCCATTGGATCCTGAGTGTGATTGTCATACATGTAAAAACTATTCACGTGCATACTTGCATCATCTTGATAAATGTAATGAAATCTTAGGCGCACGACTAAACACGATTCATAACTTACGTTATTATCAGCGCGTGATGGAAGGCTTACGTAATGCCATCAGTAATGGCAAACTAGACGAATTTGTTGCAGATTTTTATGCACGCCGCGGCCAAGAAGTGCCTGAGCTTGCAGATACATCAGATTAAATTTTTAGAAAAATTAAAGAGGAAGAGAAATGAGTTTATTCATCTCAAACGCCCACGCAAGTGCGGCAGGTGCAGCACCAGCAGGTGGTGGCATGGAAATGCTAATCATGCTAGGTATTTTTGGTTTGGTATTTTATTTCTTAATCTACCGTCCACAAGCTAAGCGTGTAAAAGAGCATAAAGCCCTAATGAGCGCTATGGCGAAAGGCGACGAAGTACTCACGCAAGGTGGTTTAGTGGGTAAGATTACTAAAATCGCTGATGATAAAGACTTCATCGTGATTTCATTAAACGATCAAGCTGAAGTAACAGTACAAAAATCAGCTGTTTCTTCAGTACTGCCAAAAGGCACTATGAAGTCGCTATAACAATAAAAATAAGGACTCACACGTGTTAAACAAGTTTCCATTATGGAAGTATTTACTTGTTCTTGTTGTGTTAGTCGTTGGTATTTTATATGCCTCACCTAACTTGTATGGCCGTGATCCGGCTATACAAGTATCAGGCACTAAAGGTACTGATGCTGACCTCAGCGTACTCGATAAAGTAAATGCGACCCTCAAAGAACATAACGTTACTGTTAAATCAAGCAAACTTGAAGACGGACAGATCCTGGTTCGTTTTAAGAATGTTGAAGAGCAACTAAAAGCGCAAGACCTACTGCGTGATTCCCTTAGTGAAGATTACATCTCTGCAATCAATATGGCACCAGCTCAACCTGAGTGGTTAAAAGCATTGGGCGGGAACCCAATGAAGCTAGGCCTAGATTTAAGCGGTGGTGTTCACTTTACTATGGAAATCGACATGGCGACGGCGGTTGATACTCAGCTTGAGCAAATGGAACAAGATTTTAAAAGTGACTTACGAGAAGAAAAACTACGTTATCGCACCATTCGCCGCGTAGCAAATAGCGATCGTGTCCGGGTTGAAATGCGTAACGAAGAAGATAAAGATGCGGCAGAGCGTTTCTTATCAACCCGTTACCCACTGAATGTTTATATTGATGATAGCAGCAGTGATAATGCTTTTTACGTGAGCATGAGCGAACAAAAGCTTAAAGAAATTCGTGACTACGCTATCAAGCAAAACGAAACAATCATTCGTAATCGTATTAACCAAATCGGTGTTGCAGAGCCTAACGTACAGCGCCAAGGTGCTGAGCGTATTATCGTGCAACTTCCTGGGGTTCAAGATACTGCCCGTGCAAAAGAAATTCTGGGTGCAACAGCAACACTAGAATTCCGTGAAGTAGACGAAAATGCAGATGCAAGTGCCGCTATGCAAGGTCGTGTACCGCCTGGCACAGAAGTGATTATGGCACGTGAAGGTTATCCTGTGGTGCTGAAAAAACGCATCATCCTTGAAGGTAGTCACATTACTGGCGCGCAATCAGGTATGGATGAATATCAGCGTCCTCAAGTAAGCATTAGCTTAGATAGTAAAGGCGGCGCTAAAATGAATGCCTTCACTAAGCGTGCTATCGGTAAACGCATGGCAACGGTATTCATTGAATACAAGCCATCAGGTAAAACAGACGAAAACGGTAAAGCACTGCCACCAATTAAAGTGGAAGAAGTCATTAACGTGGCAACGATTCAAGCCCGCCTTGACCGTTCATTCCGTATTACTGGTATCGATAACCCTGCTGAAGCGCATAACTTAAGCTTATTACTTCGTGCCGGTGCATTAGTTGCGCCAATTCAAATCGTTGAAGAGCGCACAGTAGGTCCAAGCTTAGGTCAAGAGAATATCGAAGCGGGTATGACTGCGGTTGCACTTGGCTTTGCGTTTGTACTTGTGTTTATGCTTGCTTACTACAAAGGCTTTGGCATGGTCGCTAATATTGCCCTAGGTGCTAACTTAGTGCTAATTGTGGGTGTTATGTCATTAATTCCAGGTGCAGCGTTAACGCTACCGGGTATTGCTGGTATTGTACTGACAGTCGGTATGGCCGTTGATGCTAACGTACTGATATTTGAACGTATTCGTGAAGAACTTGCTGATGGCCGTAGCCCGCAACAAGCCGTTCATTTTGGTTACGACAGCGCATTTAGCACCATTTTCGATGCTAATATCACAACGCTTATCGCCGCCGTGATCCTGTTTGCAGTGGGTACCGGCCCGATTGCTGGTTTTGCAGTCACACTTGCGATTGGTATTATCACCTCTATGTTTACAGCCATTGTTGGTACCCGTGCGGTCATCAACTTATTCATTGGTGGTAAGCGTATTGATAAGTTGTCGATTTAGGAGTCAGCATGCAAATTTTAAAACTAGGTGGTAAAACACTACCGTTTATGAAGTTACGTAAGTTTGCCATGACAGTATCAACTTTGTTGATCTTGGCTTCTTTCGTATCGTTTTTTACTAAAGGCTTGAACTTCGGTCTCGACTTCACTGGCGGTACAGCGGTTGAAGTGGGCTTTGCACAGCCTGCCGATCTGAAAAAAGTGCGTGAAGCCATTACTGAAAGTGGCTTTGAAGACTTCTCAGTACAGCTGTTTGGCTCAAGTAAAGAGATTTTAGTACGTCTTGCACCACAAGGGGATGGCGTAAAAGCAGAGGTGATTGGTAATCAAATCATTACGGCGTTAAAGCAAACAGATTCAAGCGTTGAAATGCGCCGTATCGAGTTTGTTGGTCCAAGCGTAGGCGAAGACTTAAAAGAGCAGGGTGGCCTTGCCATGTTAACTGCGCTTATTTGTATCTTGATTTACGTTGCGTTTCGATTTGAATGGCGCTTTGCGGTAGGTGCGGTATCTGCGCTTTTACACGACGTTATTATCACGTTGGGCTTGTTCTCAGTGCTTGGTCTTGAGTTTGACTTAACGATTCTTGCGGCCATTTTGGCGGTAATTGGTTACTCACTCAACGACACCATCGTTGTATCTGACCGTATCCGCGAAAACTTCCGTAAAGTACGTGTTGATGACACGATTGAAATTATCGATATTTCATTAACGCAAACCCTAAACCGTACCTTAGTTACATCAATCACCACGATCTTAGTATTGATTGCGTTGTTCGTATGGGGTGGTCAAACGATTCACGGTTTTGCGACAGCATTACTATTTGGTGTGTTCATCGGTACTTACTCTTCTGTATACGTTGCTTCAGCAGTAGCGATTGCAATGGGTGTCAGCAAAGAAGACCTAATTCCAGAAGTAATTGAAAAAGAAGGTGCGGATCTCGATCCTATGCCTTAACAAGCCTAGCTTGACAAGAACCGCCCTGTTGGGCGGTTTTTTATTGGGAGAAATTTATGAAACATCTCTTAATGAGTCTATGTATTATCTACTTATTGAGTGCCTGTAAAGACCAACAAGAGCAGCAATCAACAGCAGCTCAACAATCACAAGAGGCAACTTTACAACAACCACTAATAGCCTATGAAGGCTTAGTGTGGAGGGTGTTAACTAGCCTACAAGCTGAGTCGGATCAATTAACGGTTAAAGAAGCTATCGATAGCTTGATAAACTCATCTGAGTCGCTATTTTTAGCAATGAAAACACAGCTACCAGAATGTGAAGCTAGTTTGCTAGCAATGGCTGATTATGTGTCTAAGATGAAAGCGACAAAGGCGGTACAGTCGACGCCGATGAAGCACGCCCCTGCGTTACCCGATTTTACAGAGCCTCGTTGTTACCATACGCAACAGTTACTGCTTAACGCTTTAGCCGTTTTTGCTATCGCAGAGCAGGCTGCAATAACTGAACAAGACTACCATCAAGCTAAGTTAAAAATGATTGATAGTATTGCGCGTATTAAACAACTAAATTGAATAATCATCATGGTGATAAGTTAAGTTGCCATAAAATTGTCATACAGAATTGCTACTTTAATTGCCTACTTTTAAAACAGACGCTAGGTGAAAGGTGAGCGAACCACTACAGCGAATTTTAGATAACAGTGAAATAAAAACCTTATTTCAGCCTATCTTTGATATTTCTAATCAGCATATCTTGGGTTATGAAGCCCTTAGCCGTGGTCCAAAAGGCTCAGAATTAGAAATGCCTAGCGCCTTGTTTCGCGAAGCAATTGCATGCAATAAAATTTCAGAGTTAGAGCTCTTGTGTCGAAGTAAGGCGATAGAAAACTTCGTTAAGTTAAACTTACAAGGTAAGCTCTTTTTAAACGTAAGCCCAAAGACTCTACTCGACCCGTGCCATCCTAAAGGAGAAACATTACATCTTGTTGAACATTTTGGTTTGGCGGCGAATCGTGTTGTTATAGAAGTCACTGAGCAAGAAAAAGTGGAAGATGGCTTTTTATTATTAAAGACTATTGGCCATTATCGTGAACTCGGTTTTTCCATTGCTATTGATGATTTAGGGGCAGGCTATTCAGGTTTAAAGCAATGGTCTGAATTGTGTCCTGACTTTGTAAAAATAGATCGCTACTTTATTGATCACTGCGACCAGAGTGTGGTGAAAAAAGAGTTTCTAAAATCAATTATTGTGCTTGCCAAAGCAACAAACACGCAAGTTATTGCTGAGGGAATTGAGCGGGCAGAGGAGTTACGCTTGCTAGAGGGGTTAGGGATTCAACATGCACAAGGGTTTTTACTGGAAAGACCAAGCTTACAGCCCAGCTATCAAATTAATATTCAGTGCTTAGCACATTTAGAGTCATCTGATAATCCGAGTAGTTTTGAGCAATCGATGGCTATTGGCTGGTTAGCTGTGGAATATGCCAGTATCGAAACAACCACACGCTGCAAAGATGCGCATAGCCTTTTTGAGCAAGATAAATCGCTTACAAGTCTTGCTGTTCTTCAGCACAATATTCCCGTTGGATTACTACACCGAGACCAACTAACAGAAGTGTTCGCCGCACCTTATGGGCATGCACTTTATGATAAACAACCGGTGACATCCTTGATGGACAAGCAACCTCTGGTCGTTGACGAAAATGAGTTACTGGATACGGTAAGTCAGCAAATTACCGAGTTTGAATTTGATATTCGCCGGCATATTGTCATTACCCGTGAACAGCAATATCTTGGTTTAGCGCCATTGCGTAATATTTTAAAGCATATTACAGAAGAAAAAATACGCCATGCTCAACATGCAAACCCATTGACTATGCTGCCAGGTAATGTCGCTATTAACGAAGCGATTGAGTTGAGACTTCGCAATAAATACCCATTTTCACTCGCCTATGTCGATCTAAACCATTTTAAACAATTTAATGATTTATACGGTTATGCAAGCGGTGACAGTGTTATCAAATTATTAGCAGAGGTTATTGTTGACGCATCTAGTCTCAGTAAAGGGTTTGTTGGCCACATAGGGGGGGATGACTTTATGGTGGTGTTTGATAAAGAGGATGCACACACCGTTTGCCACAACATTATAGCTTTATTTGAGCAAAAATCGCGTGCCTTTTTTACCCCAGAGCATATTGAGCAAGGCGGTTATTGGGCCAGCAATAGAGAAGGTAAAAAGCAGTTTGTGCCATTGCTTACATTATCGATAGGTTTAGTTAAGCCTGATTTAGAGCTTTGTATCAATAGCCATCAAGTTGCTGCATTGGCGACTGATGCTAAAAAAGAAGCTAAACGTTATCAAACTAGTCATTTGTTTGTCTGTAAACGCAGTCGTCCTGCCCCCGCGGTGGTCAGGCTTAGCTGTGCAAGTGATGACACAGCGCGTATCGGATTATGAATTAATTTTAAGTTGGACTAATTTTACTTGTACCACTTAAAGGCTAGGTGTAGCTTAAAAAAAACACAATGATAAAAATAATAATGAAGCAATTAACAGCCGTAGCCTTTGTATTAATTACACTAATGTGCAGCCCAAATGTGTATGCCGATACCGTTGTTAATCTAGCAGTTGAACAACGTCCTCTGTATAAACGTGATGATTACCTTAATGAGCTGTTACTTAAAGCCTTAGAGGCTGCTCAATTCCCTGTTAAGATAAACAAAGTGTTGGTTCACCCCCATCAACAACGAACCTTGCTAAGGCTTGATGCTAATCAAGCTGATATCTACTGGAGTATGACCAGCCCAGAGCGTGAGCAATTAGCCATTGCCGTGCCAGTCCCTTTATTCAAAGGGTATATTGGTAAGCGGGCATTACTGACAAAACGGTCATTTTTGCCTCGTTTTACCCAGCTTAAAAATAAGCGTGACCTCGCCCAGTTCACTGCTATACAGGGGCATGACTGGCCTGATACAAAAATTTTAGCTCAAAATGGTCTATCGGTTAGGCCATTAGCTAATTATCAAGCCATGTTTAGCTTAGTTATTGCTGGGCGCGTTGACTATTTTCCTCGCTCTTTTATAGAAGTTATGTCTGAGCTTGAGCAGATAAATGACGAGCGGCTAGTGATTGTTCCCGATGTGTATATTAGTTACCCAACTGCATTTTATTTCTTTGTCAGTCATCGTAAGCCAGCGCTAGCGAAAGCGTTGTTGAAAGGATTGCAAACGATGCAAGCATCGGGAGAGTTTGATGAAATGTTTAATCGATACTTTGCTGAAGGTTTAGCGAGCTTGCCATTCAAAGAAGGTAATACGCTTGAAATTGCATTGGAAAATGAGTACTTTCGGCCACAAAAAAAGGAGCCTTAGCTCCTTTTTTAGATTACAACCGCTGTTAGCGAAGTAGTGACTCAGTTAATACAGGACGAATTTCACGAATGATCGCTTGTGTTAACTTAGGTGCACCGCAGATGATGTTGCCGCTTTGGTTGTAGTTAATACCCCCTGCGAAATCAACAACCATACCGCCAGCTTCTTTTACTAAAAGCTCGCCCGCTGCTGTGTCCCATGGCTTAAGGCCAATTTCAAAAAAACCATCAACACGACCCGCAGCAACATAAGCCATATCTAATGCAGCAGAGCCTGCGCGGCGAATATCAGCAGTGTGTACGAAAAGTGCTTTAAACGCTTCTGAGTATGCGTCTAAGTGATGCTTTTGCTTGAATGGGAAGCCTGTTGCAAGGATAGAACCTGCTAACTCGTTAGTTTTAGTTACGCGTAAACGCTTGCTGTTAAGCTGTGCGCCTTGACCACGTGATGCAGTGAATAATTCACCACGAATAGGGTCATAGATCACGGCTTGGTCTAAACGACCTTTAACTTTAAGTGCAATTGATACTGCGAAATGAGGAATACCCTTGATGAAGTTTGTTGTGCCATCAAGTGGGTCTACAATCCATTGGTAATCTGCATCTTTACCTTTGTGCTCACCAAGTTCTTCACCTACGATACTGTGATCTGGGTAAGATTTTAAAATAGTGTCACGAATTGCGGCTTCAGCTTCTTTATCGATGTTAGTCACTAAGTCGTTAGTGCCTTTTTGTTGTACATCAACTTTTGATAAATCTTCGCTTGCACGAAGTAAAATTTTGCCTGCGTTACGCGCAGCGCGAACCGCAATGTTTAACATTGGATGCATAGCATTACCTTTGGGTTGTAAAAGAACGAATATATTTAAGCCGGCGTATTCTAGCGGTTTTTACTGCAAAGTAAACAACAAAGCAGAAATAGTTTTGGTTGTTTTTTGTACTGAGCTGATTTTAAATTAAATTTCGACCTTATAAATTTTAACAGCGAAAAACTTTTAGCGCAGTTTCGTGCTCTAATTCATCCCGACTTATCACCAATAAACGTGATAAATCGCAAACATGATCTACGATCAATTATGATTGACTGCACGATCTATATAGCCTCTAGAATTGCTTTCGTGCTAGAATTCGCGCAATTTTTGACATTCAGTAAGTAACAACGCAATGACACTTGATGATATTCGTATCGTATTAGTTAACACATCTCATTCTGGTAATATTGGCTCAGCAGCACGAGCGATGAAAACGATGGGTTTATCAAATTTATACCTTGTTGATCCTGCTTGTGAAATTGATAGTCATGCCAGTGCGCTTGCAGCGGGTGCAACCGATGTGCTCGGCAAAGCGGTGGTTGTTGATACCCTTGCCGATGCCATTGCTGATTGCTCTCTAACAATTGGTACTAGCGCGCGTTCGCGTACGTTATCATGGCCTATGGTAGAGCCGCGTGAATGCGGTGAAAAGCTCGTGGCAGAGGCTGAAAATGGCCCCGTTGCACTTGTGTTTGGTCGTGAGAATAGTGGTCTAACTAATGAAGAGTTACAGCAATGTAATTACCATGTATGTATTCCTGCAAACCCTGAATATAGCTCACTCAACCTAGCGATGGCTGTACAAACGCTATGCTATGAAACACGCATGGCTTACTTGAATACACAGCCAAAAGCACAAGAAGAAGATGAAGCAACTTACCCAAGTGCTAAACAAACTGAGTTGTTTTACGAGCATCTAGAACAAACATTAAATAACACCGGCTTTATCATTAAACAACACCCAGGTTTAGTGATGACCAAATTACGTCGTTTATTTAATCGCGCACGTCCTGAAGAAGCCGAGATGAATATTTTGCGCGGTATTCTTACCTCAATTAATAAGTCTATAAAATAATCACTGGTTATAAGTATAATACTTGACTAAATTACTCAGGTAATTACAATAACACCTAGTACTTGACTAATTTTGTCGGGTATTCGGTTTTATCAATGATGAACATCTATTTTTATCAGATGATAATACTTGACTATTTTGGTCTGGTAATTAAAATTTGCACACCTTAGCGTGCAGTAATATCGGGGGCTCCATGAAGTTAACATCAAAAGGCAGATACGCAGTAACCGCCATGTTGGATGTTGCACTCCATACAAATGTGGGTGCAGTGCCCCTGGCCGATATATCAGAACGACAAGAGATTTCCTTATCATATTTAGAACAGCTATTTGCCAGACTTAGAAAAAATGGCTTAGTGAGTTCAGTGCGTGGCCCCGGTGGCGGATATTTATTAGGGCGTGACGCAGATAAAATTTCTGTTGGTGATGTTATTAATGCTGTTGATGAATCTGTTGATGCAACTCGCTGCCATGGTGCAACGGGTGGCTGCCAAAGCGGCATGCGCTGCTTGACTCATACTCTGTGGTCTGATTTGAGCGCACGTATCGAAGATTTTTTAAATAGTATTACCCTTGCTGAATTGGTTGAGAAATCAGACGTAAAAGAAGTCGCATCTCGCCAAGATAACAGCATCAATAATGCAATTAAGCAACTGGAAAACATTCAAGTAAGCTGTCAACTGTAGCTTGACGAAAGCGGAGAGAGAAATGAAGTTACCGATTTATTTAGATTACGCAGCAACCACGCCTGTTGATGAACGTGTGGCAAAAGAAATGATGCAATGCCTGACTATGGACGGTAATTTTGGTAACCCTGCATCACGCTCACACCGTTTTGGTTGGCAAGCAGAAGAAGCCGTTGATCAAGCACGTACAGACATTGCTGATCTGATCAACGCTGACCCACGTGAAATTGTTTTCACTTCAGGTGCTACAGAATCAAACAACCTAGCAATTAAAGGTGCTGCGCAGTTCTATAAAAAGAAAGGCAAGCACGTTATCACGGTTAAAACAGAGCACAAAGCAGTGCTTGATACGTGTCGTGAACTAGAGCGCCAAGGTTTCGAAGTAACCTATATGGACGTTGAAGAAAACGGTTTACTTGACCTTAAAAAGCTTGAAGCTGCAATGCGTGACGACACAGTACTTGTGAGCGTAATGCACGTAAATAACGAGCTAGGTGTTATCCAAGATATCGCGACAATCGGCGAAATGTGCCGTGAGCGCAAAATTATGTTCCACGTAGATGCTGCACAAAGCGCAGGTAAAGTACTTATCGACGTGCAACAGTTAAAAGTAGATTTTATGTCGTTCTCTGGCCACAAAGTATATGGCCCGAAAGGTGTTGGCGCACTTTACGTTCGCCGTAAGCCACGTGCTCGTTTAGAAGCACAAATGCACGGTGGTGGTCATGAGCGTGGTATGCGTTCAGGCACACTGGCTACTCACCAGTTAGTAGGTATGGGTGCGGCATTTAGAATCGCGAAAGAAGATTTCGAAAAAGATCATGCACACATCAGCGCACTACGTAAGCGTTTGATTGATGGCATCATGGCTGATATGGACGAAGTTTACTTTAATGGTGAACCAA
>Ga0213832_1000172_pt1 | contig 91767 bp, 83 predicted proteins | sample SWATP13_FD_161660 | JGI IMG/M metagenome (GOLD analysis project Ga0213832, IMG submission 161660) | Coastal seawater microbial communities from Marineland, Florida, United States - SWA TP1 #3 | ecosystem: Environmental > Aquatic > Marine > Coastal | place: USA: Florida | collected 2016-08-06 | reverse complement strand
GTGTAATGGCTGTCAAATGCTTTCAACATTGAAAGAATTGATCCCAGGTACTGAGCACTGGCCACGTTTCGTAACCAATAAGTCAGAGCGTTTTGAAGCTCGCTTTAGCCTTGTTGAAGTGCAAGAAAACCCATCGGTATTCTTTAATGGTATGGCAGGTTCACGTATGCCTATCGCTGTTTCTCACGGTGAAGGTCATGCTGAGTTTGCAAACAGCGATGCAATTAAAGCAGCGCTTGAGTCAGGTACTGTGGCAGTAAAATTTGTTGATAACTACGGTAACCCAACAACGCAATACCCTGCTAACCCGAATGGCTCGCCAGAAGGTATCACGGGTATTACCTCTACTGATGGCCGTGCAACGGTTATGATGCCGCACCCAGAGCGTGTATTCCGTACTGTTGCTAACTCATGGCACCCAGATGAGTGGAAAGAGGATAGCCCATGGATGCGCATGTTCCGCAACGCACGTAAAAACGTTGGCTAGAACTTAGTTATGTGCCTAGCTATACAAGCTAGGTTCATACAAGCTGTTTAAACTAAAAAGGCTGCACTATTATGTGTGGCCTTTTTGTTTATAATAAGTTAGTTGTGACTGAGTATAAGTTCAAAGGCAAGGAGAGTTTTTTGAGTTTTAAGCGAGTAAGTGTTGGGTTGCTAGGGTTCATACTGAGCATTGTGCTCTTGGCGTACCTATTCAGGTTACCACTGACATCCTGGTTCTTAACACCTATGCTTGGTAAAAGTGGCGTTGAGCTTCATTGTATTGACTGGTCATTGAGCAGCAAGCTTGATTTAAATATCGAAAAACTATGCTTAACCTATCAAGGGCAGCAAATTGAGTTAGCAGGCATTATTGCGAATAAGCAGCAGGTGACAATTTCCCGAGCTAATTTGACTGTCAGTAACTTGGCTGGCAAACAAGCACCAAACTCTACGCAAACTGAATTTAAAAAGCTTGCTCTAACATTGCCTGAGCAAAGGCCGCTGATAAGCATTCAACAGCTTGATGTCATCTCACCGTTTACCGACAACCCTGTTAGGTTGGCAATACATGAAAAACGCCTAAATCAATTTACGGTTTCACGGGACTTTAACGCAGATGTTGCAATATCTAATTATGAAGTGAAAGCCAATATTGCCCTTGATGATAAAATAGCTGAGCGATTCATTGAGTTACCAAAAGGTAGCCATTTTACTAGCGAGTCACAGCTTAGGTTTGATGGCATTACTGTTGCGATTGAAAGCGTAATTAATGCAAGATATCAGCATGCTATAGAGCAATGTGAGCTAAGTTTCACGGCTGAAGGACAAGCAAGTGCAAAGTATCAATTAAATCAGCAGTTTATGTATGCTGATTTATCAGCTTTAAATAATCAGCTTAGCGCTAATCGCGAGTGTTTAAACAACATAGCAAATCAACAACATCAATCATTTATCAAAGCGCAGTTACCGCTTAATTGGCAGTTACAAATTGAACAACCTGTTACTATAGAAGGTGAGCGGCTATCAGCCCCAATGGTAAAACTGCTAACAACTGAAGGGCAAAGTGAGATTACAGTAAGTAATACGGCACTTTCTTTACAAAACCCGCTTACATCACTTAATAGTCAAGTTAGGGTTGATTTTATTAGTAGAGATATTGATGAACTTAAGCTCAATGCTCATTTGAATGAAAAAAGCGTTACTGCAGATTTTCAGCTGTCATTGGATTCACTCCCTACGTTTTTAGATTTTCAGGCTGATAGCATTCAGGTTAGTGGCAATTTGAGGGTTGATGAGTTGCTTTCTAAGCCCGTAGTTAAAAAACTTACCGCTGATATCAGTGCTAAAAATGCGCTTTTAGCAGATCTAAAAATAACTGAGTTTACTAGCCACATTGTTACTCAACTAAGTGATGAGCAGCACTTAAGTGCTAAACTAAGTAGTCAGGCTAAGTCTATAAACTACAATGAGATTCAAGTATTAAAAATCAATAATGAGCTCAGTGTAAATAGCGACTTAAGTGTGGGTGAGTTATTTGCCGATATTGATGCAAAAACCACAGCTGCTAAATTAATAACCCCACAAATTACCTTAAATAAGCTCTCAATAGTGACTAACGCTTTGCAAAGCCGAGCCTTACAAGCAACGCACCATGTGTTTGCCGATGGCTTAGAGGCGCTTGTCAGCCATCATATGTCCAAGGTTGCGCACCCATTTGAGTTAGTGATACCAGAACAAGCTATATCGAAGTTCAACCCTATCATCTCCCAATTCGAACCGCTCGTGACAATTACTGATGGTGTTGTTTCAGGGATCATAAAAGGCGATGTGAATTTACAGCAGGCAAAGGGGGATATTCAGATCGCAAAACTAGGCGCGCTTTATAATGACTACCTTGCTAATGACTTTGCTATAGAGATTGAAGGGGAGTTTAATTCAGGGCAGCTTAATATTGTGCCAACTAAATTTACTCTCAATGAACTGCGTGCAGGTGCCGTGGTCAAAAACATACAGGGTCAATTGCAAGTAACGGCTAATCAGCCTTGCGCAGCTAATTTGACCGGACAGGTTATGGGTGGCGCATTTGTGGTTAATAAGTTTTGTCCACTGAGAGACAACCAAAACGCGACCGTTAAGTTTGAAAATATTGATGCCAGCAAATTGGTCACCCTTGATGCTGAGTCTGGAATTAGCCTAACTGGTCGCTTAGCTGGCACTCTACCTGTCGTAATAAGTAAGCAAGGTATAGAGGTAAAACAAGGGCAGTTAGTTAATCAAGGTGATGGTAAATTACTAATCACCAATAATGCTGGTTTTGAAGCAGTAAAAGCGCAACAACAAGAGCTGAGTACGACACTTAGTTTGTTAGAAAACCTAGATATCAAACAGCTAAAGAGTAGCGTTGACCTTAAATCTGATGGTTGGTTGCATTTAGGTGTAAACTTACAAGGTTATAATGAACAACAGCAACAAGCGGTTAATTTTAATTATAACCACGAAGAGAATATCTTCACCTTATTAAGGGCACTACGCTTAAGTGACGAAATTACTCAAAAAGTTGAAAAAGAGTATGCAAAAAAAGGAAGCAATGATGGCTAAATGGTTAGTAATGCTAACGGCTTTAGGGTTTTTAAGTGCCTGTACTCACCGTGTTGAGGTGGCGGCTAAAGAGCCAATTACAATCAACTTAAACGTAAAAGTTGACCATGAGATCCGCGTTAAAGTGGATAAAGAACTTGATACCCTATTCAGTGATGACAGTGAATTATTCTAAGGAGCAAACATGCGTAAATTACAACTTAAAAAATTGAATGTGATCACTTTAATTAGTGCTGTTTGTTTATCATTTTCTGCTTGGGCAATTAGCCTAGATGATGCAAAGAACCAAGGTTTGGTAGGTGAAGATAGCTCGGGGTATTTAGGGTTAGTGGTAAATAATAGTGAAGCAAAAGCGCTTATTAGCGATATTAATGCTAAGCGTAAAGAGCAGTATTTAAAACTCGCGAAAAAGAACAACCTGTCTTTATCGCAAGTGGAATCCCTTGCTGCAGCAAAAACCATCGAGAAAACAAAGTCTGGCCATTATATTGAAGTAAATGGTGAGTGGGTAAAAAAATAGCCTTTGAACTAACTAAAAAGCCAGCAATGCTGGCTTTATTTTTTATCGATACAGCTTTTTAACAGCTGCTGCCAAAAATCGATGCCTTTGCGCCTTGCAAGTTTAATATTATGCTCAGGAATCGACTCAGGTTCATCGTAGTTTTCTAGCGCTTCGCTCATGCTGGCTTCACGAATTAAATGCAGCGTTGGGTAAGGTGCGCGATTGGTGTAATTAGCAGCATCACTGTCATCACTGTCAGCAAATACATAGTCAGGATGAAAGTTGGCTATTTGATACTTACCTTCATAACCTTGCGCCACTAAAAGCGCATTGGCTAAATCGACTAAATCTAAGAACTCTTCAAAGTCCTTAAAGCCTTGCTCAAACATCAAAAGGGTTGTTTCGCGCTGTGCTTGTTGGTCTAACTCGTTACACTCGTGAAGCATATCCATTACTGCATCATCAATCGTTACTGACTGACTGATTTGATAATGAATGCAATTGCTTTCAACTTCTTTACGAGCAAAGGGGCAAAAATTGTATTTTACAATTACGCTGGATACCCATTCGCGCATTTGTTTTTCTGGGCGATTCATAGTGTGCTTTGAACTCACGTAATTTCTCTATTTATCTATTCTAACTTTCTAAGTAAAGCTCAATTAAATTGACGGTTTTGCTAATAGCACCTTGATTATTAGCAACGCATTTCGCAGCCTGGTGACCGAGCTTAATAGTTTGCTCTGCATCATTACTTAAAGCGATAAGTGTGTCAGCAAGGTGATTTTCATCTGTGACGGTTTCAGCTCCTTGAGCACTAATTAGCTCAGGATAAATATGGTCAAAGTTATAAGTATGAGGGCCTGCTAGTACGCCAACAGAAAATGCAGCAGATTCTAACGGATTATGACCGCCTCGCTTTATTAAACTTCCACCAATAAAACTGATATTCGCTACACCATATAAGCATTGTAACTCGCCTAAAGTGTCAGCTAGCACGATCTGTTGGTTACGATAGTTATCCTCACTTCGACGACTAAAGCTCATGGCTGAATTTTTTAATAGCTCAGCAACTTTATCGAATTGTTCAGGGTGACGCGGGGCAATAATTAAAAGAGCGTTGGGCAAGGCTTTTAACAGCTTTTCATGAGCACTCAAAATAAGCTCATGTTCAACAGGGTGAGTGGAGCCTGCCACCCAGATAAAGCGCTCGTTGTGATACTGCTCCTTAAGAGCAGCGACTTTATGTAATTGCTCGTTTGTTGGCGTGATATCAAACTTAATAGAGCCAAATACCCGCACCTTTTCAGGCTTTAAACCAAGCTCAATAAAACGATTAGCATCATCCTGGTTATGACTTGCAAGAGCACTTATTGAATTCATAATCACTTTTGTTAGTGGCATCACCTTTTGATAACCCTGCTGTGATTTAACAGAAAGGCGAGCGTTTAAAATAAGCACTTTAATCCCACGTTTATTGCTTTGTGCCACTAAATTAGGCCACAGCTCTGTTTCCAAAATACACAGTAATTGAGGTTTAACTCGTTTTAAAAAGCGGTGAGTAGCGCAAGGAAAGTCAATAGGTAAATAACAGCAATTAACAGAGTCTTGAAAGTTGTTTTTTATTTGCTCACGGCCAGTAGGAGTATTGCATGTTACTAAAATACTTAACTTGGGATTGTGTTGTTTGATAGCTTTTATGAGCGGCGTTGCTGCAAGCACCTCACCAACCGATGCGCAATGAATAACAATATCTTGCTTTTTAGTTGCTAAAAAACCAAAGCGCTCCGCAAAATGATGACGATAACCGCCATTTTTTTTACCTCTTAGCACGTATAGATAGAAGATAATAAGCGGGCTAAGTAGATATAAAATCAAGGAGTATAAAATACGCGCCATCACTGTGCCTACAACATAGATAAAACGCTATGATAACGTGGAACATAGCTCAGCTGAATATAAAATGTTAAAAACAGTTATCTTTAAGAGTTTTAAGTGTTTCGACGCGTCGAATTTGGTAATATTTCAAATACTTTGTATAGGGACTATGTAGTTATGAAATTAAAAATGATAAAAGCCTCAATTGTAGGTGTGTTACTTAGTTGCTCCTCTCCACTGTTTGCAACACCCACAGCCTACTTACCTATAGGCATGGACGCACAGCTTGATCATCAACTAGATACACTATTTGCACTGACCTCTGGTACGCCGATGGCCAAACCTTATCGGTTGGCCGAAGTCGAGACTGCACTCACTAAACTAAAAAATTCAGAGCCTGCATTGGTCGCTGCTATTCGCGCTAAGATTAAACCTTATCAAAGTGATGATGCTATAACTCGCGTCGGCGTGAAACTTCAGGTTGACTCTGATACAAGCAAACAAATAGCGAACCAGCGAGGCTTGGGCTCTGATGAATGGGGGCAAGGCTTTTTTGAAGGCATATGGCGTGCTAACGATTACACATTAGTGCAAGTTGGTATTGATTATCGTGCTAAAGCAAATAAGTTTGTAAACTACAATACGTTCGTTAGTTTTGCTGGTGAAGATCTACAATTAAATATTGGTTACAAAGAGCATTGGTTCTCACCATTTAAACACGCTGCACAAGTGATTTCTACCAATGCAAAAACAGCACCATCGGTATCGATAGGCATGGTTCAACCGGCGCATAATTGGTGGAATTTCGACTTTGAGCTGTACTATTCAGAATTAGAACATGTTGATAACGGTATCCTTTATCAAAATGAGCTCCATAGTGGTACACCTAAGCTTGCAGGTACTCATTTTAGTATTGAACCAATCGATGGTTGGAAAATTGGCATCAACCGTATGATGCAATTTGGTGGTGGTCCTCGTAAGGTTGATGCAGGTGATGTGTTTGATGCATTTTTTGACCCTGCTGGAAACGACAACTCTGGCCTTACAGGTAGTAAAGATAATGAACTTGGCGATCAATACGCGACGATTACCAGTAGCGTAAACTTTAATTGGGGCATGCCCATTGAACTTTATTTTGAGTATGGCGGTGAGGACACTAAAAACCATAAAAACTATCAATTTGGCAACACAGTAAGCAATGTTGGCTTTTTCTTACCGAAAATGACAGATGCCATGTCATTACGGTATGAATATACCAATATGCATAGCCTATGGTATGTAAATGAAATTTATCCAGTTAACGGCAATACGGTGGGTGGATTTGTGACTGGCCACTATGCAGCTGATCAGCGTTATAGTGATTTTCATGCAGATGGTGTTGCGAAGGTTTATGCAGATGCGCCACCTACTCAAGTACATAGTATGGAACTTACTTACAATGAGAGCCTTAGTTCTTTATGGCGTGGTAAGTTAACCTTAATTGAAAACGAAAGTAATTATTTAAATGAATTTGGGCAAACAAGCGCAGACTATGAAAAAGCAATTGAACTTCAATTGAGTAATACACGTCAATGGAATGAACACACCCTCGAGACAACACTTACCTATGGTGAAGATGTGTTTGGAGAGAACTATACTTGGTTATCCGTTGCATTATTTTGGTAAGCGAAGCCGTTATTTATTTTTGAGGAATACCTATGTCTAATCTTGATTCTGTAGCGGCAAGCTACCTAGAGAGTTTAAACCGTCATCAAATGTTGTTTGAAACGATGGAAACCTACCACCCAGAAGTGATGCAGCTTCTTGAAGCATGCCATAGTACATTACAAGCAGGCGGAAAAGTGATTTGGTTTGGTAATGGTGGGAGTGCAGCTGATGCACAACATCTTGCTGCAGAGTTTGTTGTTCGCTATAAATTAGAGCGAGGTCCGCTTGCTTCTATTGCGCTTACAACAGACACCTCTATTCTGACAGCACATAGTAATGATTACCATTTTGACACGGTATTTGAACGCCAAGTTCAAGCGCTATGTAAGCCAGATGATTTAGTGATTGGCTTAACGACTTCAGGCACGAGCCCTAATATTAATCTTGCGTTGGCTGCTGCAAATGAAATTGGCGCGTATACTGTGGCTTTAACAGGCCGTGATGGCGGTAAAGTGAAAGATATCGCGAAGTTACCGATCATTATTAAAAATGACGAAACAGCGCGTATTCAAGAAGCGCACATGTTTATTGGACATTGGTTGTGTGAAGCCATTGATATGGTTGTAGCGGAGCAACAGTAATGGATTTAGCGTTACTAAAAAATCTTTCTAAAGCACGTATTTTGGTTGTTGGTGATGTCATGCTAGATAGATACTGGCATGGCGATTCAGGGCGTATTTCACCTGAAGCGCCGGTACCTATTGTTAAAGTTAGTAAGTTTGAAGACAAGGCGGGTGGTGCGGCAAATGTTGCAAAGAATATAGCCCGTTTAGATGGCAAGGTGGGGTTGCTGGGTCTGATCGGTGAAGATGAAAGTGGGCAGATCCTTGAAACAATTTTAAGCTCGGAAAAAATAGATTCTCAGCTAGTCAGTGTTTGTGAGCTACCTACAATTTCTAAAATGCGTGTCATAAGCCGACATCAACAAGTTGTTCGCCTTGATTTAGAAGAAACCTTTACTGAGCAGCACAGCCAATTATTACTTAACCGCTTAGAGCTAGTGCTTGATGATTACGATTTCGTATTGTTTTCAGATTACAACAAAGGCTCACTTAGCTTGATTCAGGCGATGATTCAGGTTGCTAAAAAAGCCGAAAAAACAGTACTTGTCGATCCAAAATCATCGGATCTGAATTTATATCGTGGTGCAGATTACATAACGCCTAATTTAAACGAGTTTAAACTTGCTGGTGGACAAACAGGTTCAGAGCAAAGCTTAACAGATAGCGCGCGTAAGCTGATTAGCGAAGCAGGTATTGCGGCTATGTTATTAACACGTTCAGAACAGGGCATGTCCTTAATAAGCGAAGCTGAAAAGTTTGACTTTGCAGCCCAAGAGCTTGAAGTGAGTGATGTTACCGGAGCGGGAGATACGGTTATCGCGACCTTAGCGGTCATGTTAGGCGCTGGAATGACGCCTAAGGATGCTGTTGAAATTGCCAACCTTGCGGCGGGGATTGCTGTTAGTAAGCTTGGTGCCGCAACCGTGTCTCCTGAAGAGCTTAGCCGTAAACTTGGCCAATACTTACAGCAAACAGGTGAGCACTATCAAACGCCGTTTGACGATGTTTTACAACATATTGAGTTTGCAAAACAAAATGGTGAGAAAATAGTCTTCACAAACGGTTGCTTTGATATCCTTCATGCAGGGCATGTGCGTTATTTAGCGCAAGCAAAAGCCAGAGGCGATCGCTTAGTTGTAGGCTTGAATAACGATGAATCAATTTCACGATTAAAAGGCCCTGAGCGACCAATTAACCCATTACAAGAGCGTGCAATGGTATTAAGTGCCCTTGCTTCTGTCGATTGGGTGATCCCATTTGGTAGCGTAGAAGAACATGATACACCAGCCAAACTCATTGAAACGATCAGCCCTGATGTACTCGTAAAAGGAGGGGATTACACCGTTGAGCAAATTGCAGGTGCAGAGCATGTTCTGCGTCATGGTGGCAAAGTTGAAGTGCTTGAGTTTCTTGACGGGTGCTCAACCTCTAACGTGATTAGTAAAATTAAACAACCTTAACCCTAAAGTGCTGGGCTTTTCTCCGCCCTTTACGAAGCAACCAGTCTGTAGCTGATTTTTATAAAGGCTTTTACTTATTAGTTAATAAGTAAAAGCCTGATTTAGATCAAGCAAGGGGGCAATTCAAGCTGAAAAATATGACAGCAGTGATTAGTCTTTATAGTCATATTTTAATCTTACCTTTAAAGTAAGTTCTTACTTCCTAATAAATTACAACTCGCTATAAAACTAAAGTTCTGTTTTTTTGCTGCCTGCTTATTTTCATATTTAACAGTCGCCTTTAACTTATTGATATTGTGTTCTATTTATTTTTCATTATGAGCTTGTTTTTAATTTTTAAAATTTAAAAATTAAAATTTTCATCGTTATTTTTTACTATTCATCTGTTTTTAAAGTTTTATACCCTGCTTTTGTTTCTAGTTGTTTATCATTATTTAATCAAGAAAACAAATTAATATAATCTATAAAATCGATTTTATTTAAACGTATTTTGCATCTAATGTATCTAAAAAGGGTTTGTTGTTGGTTAGGTTTTAGTACGTTGTTAATAATGAGGTTCTTTCATTTTTGCGACATAAAAATTCATAAACGGTATTGCATCGTGTAAGCAAATTTTTAGTTGCAGTAACTAACCACTTTCAGCGCTTTACAAGGTTTAAAACGTACCTACCACAAGTTACACATTAGCAAGTTAGAGGGGTGGTAGGTCGTTTTATATCGTTTTGTCGATATGAAGGAGGTTGGTTTTCATATTAGTTTATTTTTGTGAATTTGAATTCTATTGAGCTTAAAGTTTTCTAAATTTCTAATATTTTAGTTTTAGATTATTTAGGTGTTTGGCTTAATTTTAAATAGTTAGTTTAAAAATTATATTAGTTTGAGGATTATGTTATGAATAACCGTATTGTTAGCAAGTACACTTTAATAGCCAGTGCGCTGGCGATTATTATTAATTTTGAGGGGATTGCGGCTGAAGCTCAAATGAGCAAGCCTAAAGGCGCTGTTGGCAGCGGCCATGTTGCTCAAAATCAGGCAAAATCAAACCTATTTTGGTGGCCAGATCAGGTTGACCTAGCCCCGCTGCGTGATCATGACTCTCGCTCTAACCCGCTAGGAGAAAACTTTGATTATAAGAAAGCATTTTCTAAGCTCGATATGAATGCATTGAAAAGCGATATTAATAAAACACTCACAGACTCTCAGGACTGGTGGCCCGCAGACTGGGGAAATTATGGTCCTTTCTTTATACGTATGACATGGCATGCCGCGGGGACTTATCGAACGCTTGATGGTCGAGGGGGAGCCGGTGGAGGCCAACAAAGATTTGACCCGCTAAATAGCTGGCCAGATAACGCAAGTTTAGACAAGGCGCGTCGACTACTTTGGCCAGTGAAACAAAAATACGGTGAACTTATTTCTTGGGGTGACCTTATAGTGCTTGCTGGCAATGTGTCTCTTGAGAATATGGGCTTTAAAACATATGGTTTTGCCGCAGGTCGTCAAGACGACTGGGAGCCTGATATGGTTTACTGGGGCCCTGAAGTTGAAATGTTAGCAAGTGACCGCCGAGAGGCTGATGGTAAATTAAAAAGACCACTTGCAGCTGTTCATATGGGGTTGATTTATGTGAACCCTGAAGGGCCAAATGGTGTTCCTGATCCTGTTGGTTCAGCGGCTAACATCAGAGAGTCTTTTGCCCGTATGGCGATGAATGATGAAGAAACGTTAGCACTTATTGCCGGTGGTCACACATTTGGAAAAATGCACGGTGCGCATAAAGCGGCAAAATGTATCGGCCCTGAGCCAGGTGCTGCTGGGCTCGAACAGCAAGGGTTAGGCTGGAAAAATAAATGCGGTAAAGGTCACTCTGAAGACACTGTTACAAGTGGTCTTGAGGGAGCGTGGACGCAATCACCAACTCGCTGGACATCGCTTTATTTATCTAATCTTTTAAACTTTGAGTGGAAAAAAACAAAAAGCCCTGGTGGGGCGATTATTTGGGTACCGACGAATGAGTCTTTACATAAAGTCGTTCCAGATGCGCATGTTAAAGGAAAGTTCAATCCGCCTGTTATGACAACAGCTGACTTGGCATTGAAGTTTGATCCTGCGTATCGAAAAATTGCGGAAAGGTTCTTAGCCGACCCTGAAGAATACCGCTTAGCATTCGCAAAAGCGTGGTACAAACTGACTCACCGTGATATGGGACCTCGAGATAACTATTTAGGTGATGCGTTTCCAAAAGAGAAGCTAATTTGGCAAGACCCAATAGATAAACCAAGTTACAAACTGGTTAATGCAAAAGACATTAAAACTCTGAAAAGTAATATTTTAAATTCGGGTTTAAGCGTTTCTGAGTTAGTAAGAGTTGCGTGGACATCGGCTGCTTCTTATCGAAATTCAGATATGCGAGGAGGCGCTAACGGCGCACGAATTGCGTTACAGCCGCAAAAAGAGTGGGCAGTGAATGCACCAAAAGACACAGCAAAAGTGATCGCTAAGCTGAAAAAAGTGAAAGATGACTTTAACAAAAAGTCGCGAGGAGGCCGTAAGATCTCCCTCGCTGATACAATTGTACTTGCAGGAGCAGCAGGCATTGAAAAAGCGGCTAAAGAGGCTGGATTCAAGGTAACAGTGCCATTTTCACCAGGACGAGGTGATGCAACCCAAGCCCAAACAGACATCAACTCGTTTTCTTTGTTAGAGCCTAAAGCGGATGGATTTCAAAACTATTACCAAAAAGGCTATTACAAGTCTCCCACTGAGGCACTCGTTGATAAGGCTGACCAATTAGCCTTAACGGTACCTGAGATGACAGTATTAGTGGGTGGAATGCGCGTACTTGGTGCGAATAATTCCGGCAAGCACGGTGTCTTTACTGATAAACCTGGTGTACTAAGCAATGACTTTTTCGTTAACTTATTAGATATGTCTACTAAGTGGAAACGAAATGGTGATATCTATGAAGGAGTGGATAGAAAAACTGATAAGCTCAAATACACAGCCACACCGGTTGATTTAATATTTGGTTCATCAGCCGAGCTTAGAGCCGTTGCAGAGGTTTATGCTTTCGATACATCAAAAGAACGTTTTGTTAACGATTTTATCAAAGCATGGGTCAAAGTTATGCAGGCTGATCGTTTCGATCTCAAATAATTAAGTAATGAAACAAAGCGGTTTTATTTAAAGCCGCTTTTTTATTTAACTTGCAGCAATATGAGTATAAATCAGTTGATTGTTATCCTATTTAAGAAGTTAACACTTTTTATTGTGTTATCAGCTTCTTTAACTTTAAATGCACGAGCAAAGCAAGCCGATATAGATGACAAAGTACTTCGTAATAATGCACTATCTGTATTTGGTGTTATTCCTGAAAAAATGCCGCGCAGTGATGCTGATACACCCGCATTAATTCAGTTAGGTAAAAAACTCTATTTTGAAACTCGTTTATCTAGTAACAATAGCCAATCGTGTAATTCATGCCATAACTTGTTAAACGAAGGACAAGGTCACGACGCTAAGGTTGTTTCAGTAGGTGCCTTAGGCATAAAAGGGCGAAGAAATGCCCCATCTACATGGAATGCTGGTTTTCAATTTGCCCAAAACTGGGATGCACGGGCTGAAAACTTAGAGCAGCAAGCCTCTGAACCATTATTAAGTGAACACGAAATGGCGTTATCGAGTAAGCAAGAGGCTGTTGATAAACTTAGTACTTTATATAGTAAAGAGTTTGAATATGCTTTTCCAGATTCAAGCCCTGCGCTCACTTTTGAAAATATAACCAAAGCCTTAGCATCCTTTCAAAGAACATTGATCACACAAGATCGATTTGATCGTTACCTGAGCGGCGATAATAACGCTTTAACAGTACAAGAAAAGCGAGGTCTTTTACAGTTTCAAGAGAATAGTTGCGCAAGTTGTCACAGTGGCCGTCTTTTAGGTGGGCAGTTTACAATGAAAATGGGGATCGTAAACCCATACCCTAATCGAGATGATAGGGGGATGGGGGAGGTGACCAATAGAAAAGATCATGATTACTTATTTAAGGTGCCAAGCTTGCGGAATGTGGCAAACACAGCACCGTATTTTCATGATGGAGCTGCAACAACCTTACAAGAAGCTATTCACTTAACTGGCTGGCATCAATTAGGTAAAAAGCTCAGCGAGGAGGAGGTTGAAAATATAGCCGCTTTCTTAGAAACCTTAAATAATGAAAATATAGTTAACTTCCCATAAGAAGTGCGCATCTTTTAATTAATGTTTTAGTTGTGCTTGGTACTCACAAATGAGTAATTGCCAATCGCTTTGCTGCCAGTGCATTATTTCGTTACGGCCTTGCTCTTTTGCAAATGAACGTGCCAAGCGTTTCATATTTTCTTGTTGCCAACTAACGTCAGGTTGCTTTATTTCGCCACGGTCGAAGTCAATAATGAAGACGTTACCGCTATCGTCAAATAAGATGTTATTGATATTTAAGTCTGCGTGATACACCCCGTGGTTATGAAATTCACTCAGTGTTGTTGCTATTTTTTTTAATTCATCATGACTAAGTGTGCGTGTAATAAGTATATCGAGTAAGCTTTGCGCGCCTGTCACTGCTTGTGTAATTATATCGCCTCGATAAATCAAGCCATGAGTCGTGACTTTCGCAGCTATTGGAGTGGGGACATTTAAACCCAATTCAGATAAGCGCATCATTAGCGAGAACTCTTTATACACACGAGTTTTTTCTAAACCTAAGTAGAGATACTGATCAGTTAAAAGTTTACCAACAAGGCCGCCACGCCAGTAGTGCCTTAACACGGCAGTTAAGTGATCATGTTTAAAAAACCAAGCCGTTGCACGGCCTTTTTTAGCACCAACAATTTTATTTTGCTGTTGCCAAAAGTCAGCATCAAACCACTCGCGCGTGAGTAACTGGGTATAAGCGGGGTGACAAAGTAGCGTGGTATTTTCTTGATGCAGAGTCTCAAACATAACAACTTAACGTATTAACGATCTATGCTTATTATAGTACCGTATTTTTGGTATTTCGTATAAGTACTTGCAATAGCACAAAGTTAATTTAAGATCGCATTTTATTTGCTGTTGCTAAGGGCACATGTGACTCATTCAACCTCGTATTCAGAGATATGTATATTAAGGCTTTCGGCTATTGGTGATGTTTGCCATGCGGTATCGGCTGTGCAAGCTATTCAAAAAGCGCATCCAAAGGCAAAAATTACTTGGGTAATTGGTAAAGTCGAAGCAATGTTACTGGCTGATTTACCGGGTGTTGAATTTGTGGTGTTCGACAAAAAACAAGGTAAGCAAGCCTACAAACAGCTTAAACAGGTTTTTAAAGGGCGACAATTTGATGTGTTACTACATATGCAAGTAGCACTGAGAGCGAACCTTGTAGCACGTTGTATTCCTGCCAAAGTAAAAGTTGGCTTTGATTGGGCGCGTGCAAAAGAATTACATAGCTTGTGTATTAACAAGCGCATTGCACCACAAGCCGAGGCTCATGTACTGGAAGGCTTTAAAGGGTTTGCCAGCGCCATTGGTGTGCCTGATTATCAACCAAGCTGGCAGATGCCAATTACCGAACAGCACCAGCAAGCTGCTGATATATTATTAGGTGCAGAGCGTTTAGCAGGGCGTATTTTTGTGATTTCACCTGCGGCAAGTAAAAAAGAGCGAAATTGGTTGCCTGAGCGCTATGCAGCACTTGCTGACTACGCTCATAATCAAGGTTTCTCGGTAGTGATTACGGGGGGACCAACACCGCTCGAAGAAACGCTTGCAGAGCAAATAATTAGTCACAGTAAGACGGCTATTTTGAATCTCGTCGGTAAAACTCAGCTAAAAGAGCTGTTATGTGTGCTAAAGCGTGCGTCTTTAGTGCTTGCTCCTGATACAGGCCCTGCCCATATGGCGGTTACGGTTGGCACCCCAGTAATAGGGTTATACGCTCATTCAAACCCTAAACGCACAGGGCCTTATTTGTACCAAGATTACGTGGTTGAGGTTTATCATCAAAACCTTGTTCAGCAAACGGGTAAAACAGCTGAACAATTACCATGGGGGACGCGTGTTAAAGGGGCTGATCTAATGACACAGATTAGTGTGCAAGATGTCACTTTAATGTTTGACCTTGTCGTATTGAAAGAGCAACTGAAATGAAGAAAGTATTATTTTTAGACCGTGATGGTGTGGTGAACATTGATCACGGTTATGTGTATAAACCACAAGAGTTTGAATTTGTTGCCGGTGTGTTTGATGCCTGCAAGAAGTTTACTGATAATGGCTACGAAATTGTGGTGGTTACTAATCAATCGGGGATTGGTCGGGGCTACTATTCTGAGCAGGATTTTCATAATCTAACAGCTTGGATGAAAGACGAGTTTAAACGTCATGACGTGCCTATTCTCGCGGTTTACTTTTGTCCACATCATCCAACAAAAGCACAAGCGAGTTATTTACAAGAGTGTGACTGTCGTAAACCTGCGCCTGGAATGCTTTTACAGGCTATTACTGAGCATGATATTGACCCTAAAAAAAGTATCATGGTTGGTGATAAGTTAGGGGATTTAATTGCAGCTGAAAGGGCAAGTATTGCCACGCGTGTATTGGTGCGTTCAGGGCAAAGTTACGCAGAGTCAACAGAACAACATGCTGATATCGTTTGTGAGTCATTAGCCGACTTACCTGCTCTGGTTTTACACTCATAGCAGGTAAGACCAGTTTTATTTCGCAAATCCGCACCCATTCAAGGCGTGCGACGAACTACAAACAGTGCAATTGTTCGCCTAAGCTTTTACAATAGGCGCAAATTTCACAGTCACAGCTAATCGGCTCTGATTACTTAAAAGATTATTTGGAGATTTCAGATGAGAGCATCTGCGTTTTTTAATCAGCTTCAGCAACAAATAGACGAAGTAAAAGCTGAAGGTCTATACAAAAGCGAACGTGTTATTACCTCACAACAACAGGCTCAAATTGAAGTTGCATCGGGTGATAAAGTTATCAACTTTTGTGCAAATAACTACTTAGGTCTAGCAAATAGCCCAGAGCTAATTAAAGCTGCGCAACAAGGTCTTGATGATCACGGTTTTGGTGTTGCATCAGTCCGTTTTATTTGTGGTACGCAAGATATTCATAAAACATTAGAAGAAAAGATTTCTGCGTTTTTAGAAACAGAAGATACCATTCTTTACTCATCATGTTTTGATGCAAACGCCGGTTTATTCGAAACTATCCTAGGCCCAGATGATGCAATTATCTCTGACGCTTTAAACCATGCTTCGATCATTGATGGTGTACGTCTTTGTAAAGCTAAGCGTTTCCGCTATGCCAATAACGACATGAGCGACCTTGAAAAGCAACTTATTGCAGCTGACGAAGCGGGTGCTAAAACAAAACTCATCGCAACAGACGGCGTTTTCTCAATGGACGGCGTAATTTGTAATCTTGAAGCGGTGTGTGACCTAGCTGATAAATATGATGCCTTAGTGATGGTGGATGACTCTCACGCGGTTGGTTTTGTAGGTGAAAATGGTAAAGGCACACCTGAGTACTGTGGTGTACTTGACCGTGTTGATATCATCACAGGTACCTTGGGTAAAGCACTGGGCGGCGCATCAGGTGGTTACACATCAGGTAAGAAAGAAATCGTTGAATGGTTGCGTCAACGCTCGCGCCCGTATCTTTTCTCAAACTCACTTGCGCCATCAATTGTTACAGCATCAATTAAAGTACTTGAAATGCTGAGCAACGGCGGTGAATTACGCGCTAAGCTTTGGGACAATGCAAAATATTTCCGTGAACAAATGGAAGCGGCTGGCTTTACCTGTGCAGGTAAAGATCATGCGATCATCCCTGTGATGTTAGGCGATGCTAAAGTTGCCTCTATGATGGCAGACAAATTACTTGCTGAGGGTATTTACGTAACGGGTTTCTCATTCCCTGTGGTACCTAAAGGTCAAGCACGTATTCGTACGCAAATTTCTGCGGCGCATACAAAAGAGCAATTAGACACCGCAATAGCGGCCTTTACCCGTATTGGTAAAGAAATGGGTGTTATCTAATTTTATTTCCTAAACCGAAGCCTTTGCTTCGGTTTTGTTTAATTGAGTGTGAATCATGAAAGCATTATCTAAATTAAAAGCAGAACCAGGAATTTGGATGACTGATGCGCCAAAGCCTGAAGTTGGCCATAACGATCTGCTTATTAAAATCCGCAAAACAGCAATTTGTGGAACAGATGTCCATATTTATAAATGGGATGAGTGGGCACAAAATACAATCCCAACGCCAATGGTCGTTGGCCACGAATATGTAGGTGAAGTGGTTGATATGGGCCAAGAAGTACGTGGTTTCCAAGTGGGTGACCGTGTATCGGGCGAAGGGCATATTACCTGTGGTCACTGTCGTAACTGTCGTGCTGGCCGTGTACATTTATGCCGTAACACCACAGGTGTTGGTGTTAATCGCGAAGGTGCATTTGCTGAATACCTTGTGATCCCCGCTTTCAACGCATTTAAAATTCCAGATAACATTCCTGATGAGTTAGCATCAATCTTTGACCCATTCGGTAATGCAGTACACACAGCGTTATCGTTTGATTTAGTTGGTGAAGACGTATTAATCACAGGTGCTGGCCCAATTGGTATCATGGCAGCAGCGGTTGCTAAACACGTTGGTGCACGTCATGTGGTTATCACTGACGTAAATGAATACCGCTTAGATTTAGCGCGTAAAATGGGCGCTACTCGTGCTGTAAATGTGGCAACTGAAAAGCTTGAAGGTGTAATGAAAGAGCTTGGCATGACAGAAGGCTTTGATATTGGCCTTGAAATGTCGGGTGTGCCAGTTGCATTTAACAGCATGCTTAATAACATGAATCACGGTGGCAAAATCGCTATGCTAGGTATTCCACCTTCAGATATGGCGGTTGATTGGAACCAAGTTATTTTCAAAGGCTTAATTATCAAAGGTATTTACGGCCGTGAAATGTTTGAAACTTGGTATAAAATGGCAAGCTTAATTCAATCAGGCCTTGATCTGAAACCAATTATTACTCACCAGTTCTCTGTGGATGATTTCCAAGAGGGCTTTGATACAATGATTTCAGGCCAATCTGGTAAAGTAATCCTTAACTGGGATTAGTGCCGTTTATAGTGATAAGGCGGCATATTGCCGCCTTTTTAGTTTAGAGAGTATTATGTCATACAAACATATTTCAGTAAGCGACACGTTTGCGCTTTTAGATAAAGAAGACGTTGTGATTGCCGATATTCGTGATCCTAACTCGTTTCAAACGGGGCACATTCCTGGCTCTGAGCATTTATCAAATGCTAATATTAGCGAATTTATGATGAATAAAGAGTTCGATCAGCCAATCATTATTGTTTGCTATCATGGTGTAAGTTCTCAAGGTGCTGCGAGCTACTTAGTTGAGCAGGGCTTTGAAGATGTTTACAGCATGGATGGAGGCTTTACAGCTTGGCAAACACAACTTCCGGAGCATATTGAACGATGATTGAACTGGGCAGCATAAATAATCCTCGCGCGGCGCAGGGATTTATTGACTATATTAAAAGCAAAGGCTTACAGGGTGAGCTTCGCTCTGAAGATGGTAAAACCGTCATTATTTGTGTTGCTCCAGAGCATTTTCATCAAGCTCAGCCATTATGGCAAGAGTTTGCGGCAAATCCACACGATGAAAAGTATCTGCAAGCCTCTTGGCAAGTGGGGAGCACACAGTCATCACTTTCTTATCAAGGTCAGTCGCTCAACCTAAAAGCGCGTTTTAAAGCATTAAGCTGGCTCAATCGCACTGTTACGTTAGTATCAATAGCGATTTTTGTGGCTTTTTTACTCGGTGGTTTTGATACCATTTATCGGATGCTACAGTTTAATCCTGCGCAACCGCTTAGTTGGTTTACACCAGCAATCGTGCATTTTAGTGCTATCCATTTAATTTTTAATTTAATTTGGTGGATGACACTAGGTAATGACATTGAAAAGCGCAGTGGAAAGTTAACCTTAGTCGGCTTATTTTTAGTGACCGCATTTATCAGTAACTGGGCTCAGTTTTTATTGGTTGGGCCTAATTTTGGTGGCTTGAGTGGCGTTGTCTACGGTTTGCTAGGCTTTTGTTGGATATACAGTGTAATGAGGCCAACAGAGCCGCCTTTAGTCAGCAAGAGTATTGTTGGCTTTATGCTTGTTTGGCTGATTTTAGGCTTTGTTGAAATGTTACCTGTCAATATGGCTAACTGGGCGCATCTTGCGGGGCTTTTATCAGGTATGGCTTATGCTGTATCAGATAAGTTACTTTCGCGCCATTAAAGTAATCTGTGACGGCGTTTGCCGTCACTTGTTATGGCTAGTGATATAAGTATTTAGTGAACAACACTTCACGCACTATTTCTTGTCCAGTCTCTTGTTTTAAAAGTGTTTTTAACTTTTCAGTACAGCGTTTTCTAATTTCTTCTCGACCGGTAAGCGACTTGATATTCTCTTCTGGCTCTTTAGAAAGAATTTCAACAATCGCATCACGCAGCAAAGGGGTATGATGTTCTACGACACGGATATCTGACATGTCATTGAGCATAAGATCGACCGTAATACGTACATAACCAAGCTTTTTGTTACCTTGGCCAATATAATTGGTAATTATGTCTGGCTCAAAACCAAAATAACCGACTTTTGACTCGGCATGTGCCGAAAAACTAATTGTTGCATTAACTGCTAATAGGCATATCAAATAAATTGATAATAACGATTTTTTCATAGTTAAAAATAGTCCACCCTTTCAATGGTTTTTAGTCTATACCCAAACTTACTAGAGATACAGGTTGTTGTAAGAATTTTAACTGTTATTGAGATTAAATGATGGCTTTTGCCAAACGTTTTGCAGTGATATCATTTGCGCGGTTTCTTAAAATACTGAGTTGTTGTGACTAAATTCCCAATATCATTAGTTGCTGATTGGCAATCGGCATCAGCCTATCCACATTTAACGCAGCAGCAACAAAGCTGGTTGCTTGAAGCGGGCTCATTGACCGCTAAGCTCAAAAGTCATTGCCAACAGTTTTCTGTTCACGTGCTCAATGAAGCACCTTTTGACTTAACCTCAGAGCAGCAAGCACTATTAAATACATCTTTAAGTCACGCATTAAACCGCGAAGTATTATTACTTTGTGATAACAAGCCTATGGTATATGCGCAAAGTTGGCTGCCAGCAGATGATACCCTAAAAAAGCAGCAATTGTTAAGTATGGGTACAAGACCTTTAGGCGATGTTATTTTCCAAGATTCCAGTCTTTTACGCACCGAAATTGAAGTGGCTGAATTTTCAGAGCAACACCAACTAGGTTCTCTTATAAATGAATTAGGTTTAGAACCGCAGATGTTATGGGGTAGACGCAGTGTGTTTTCGCTATCTCGTGCGCATTTTTTAGTTGCTGAAGTCTTCTTGCCTGGAGCCTATATTTACTTATGAAATTAGCTGCATTACACGTCGCACACATTCCTTACTATAAGCAATTGATGCGTACCGATAAACCAATAGGGACTTTGTTATTGCTTTGGCCAACATATTGGGCACTTTGGCTTGCCAATCAAGGCGCCCCGAGTTTGCTAAATTTTGTCGTATTTAGCTTAGGGGTCTTTGTAATGCGCAGTGCCGGTTGTGTGATTAATGATTACGCAGACCGTAAAATTGATGGCTCAGTAAAACGCACAGCACAGCGCCCATTGGCTGCGGGGTTAGTTTCAAGTGGTGAGGCTCTGAGTTTATTTGTGCTGCTTATCACAGTGGCATTTGGCTTAGTGTTAATGCTCGGATGGTCAACGATATTGCTGTCGTTTGGCGCACTAGCCTTGGCATTTTGCTATCCGTTTATGAAGCGTTATACCCAGTTACCCCAAGTCGTGCTTGGGGCGGCATTTAGTTGGGCTATCCCAATGGCTTATATGGCCTCGATTGGTTCAGTTCCTGTAGAAGCATGGCTTTTATTTATTGCTAACCTTGTTTGGACTGTGGCTTATGACACCATGTATGCCATGGTTGATAGAGATGATGATTTGAAAATAGGTGTTAAATCAACGGCTATTTTGTTTGCGAGTTATGATAGGCACATTATCTTTTTACTTAATGCCTTGTTTATAGTGATTCTTGCTTATATAGGCCTTAGTAACCAACTCGGTCTGTATTATTGGCTTGGATTAGCTGCTGGAGTTGGTTTTTTACTTTATCAACAAAAACTGATTCATAATCGAGAGCGAGATCCTTGTTTTAAAGCTTTTTTAAATAATCACTATGTGGGTTTAGTGATATTTATAGGCTTAATAGCTTCCTTGCCATTGCCATTTTAACGGGGCATTATCTCGGCGGATCTATAATTCCGCTGATCGAGGCATTTTTTCTAAACCAGCCTGCAATCGAGTAGCGAACATCTTCTGCTGGTAATACTTCGTGCATGAAGCGTTCGCTTTCAAACATCACAAGTGTGCCTGCTTGTGGTTTTACAATGACCTCAATATCTTTGCTTTTAGGCTTATATATGATCAGTTCACCACCTGAATCGGGTGTATTTAAATAACAGACGGTTGTAAAAATACGGTTTGAACGACCCTTAAAGGCATCATAATGTTTTTTATAAAAGTCACCTTGTTGATATTTTGCATAATGACATTCATAGTCAAACAGCCCTAAGAAAAAACTGCGGTTTAACTGTGTCTTTATCGCTTCCATGGTCGCAAGATAAGTAATTTGTGCTTGGCTTGAACTATCAAACCAAAAGGTCTTATCTTTACGGATGGTTTTATCAACTTGTTGATCGTTCAAACGGCCAATCCCCGCAGTATGAAAATGCGGATTTATACGATAACAATCTGCAATTAAATCAGTTAGTAAGTTTTCATCAATTGCGTTTTCAACAATAGCATAACCGGTTTGTTCTATTGCGTCTAAATAAGTGTTTGAAATAAGTTGCGCGGTCATTCATGTGCACAATCAAAAAAAGGTGCGTAAGTGTATCTGAAAAAAAGAATCATGCACGCTTTTTATGCAGTATGTTGATGATTAAGTGAAGAAGGGAGCTAGCCTTTGTTTGCAAGGCTAGCTTAAATGTATGCGTTAGTTGTGACTAGATAACGCTGTCTTTTCAATTAAATCTAATAAATGACTAATGTGCGAGTTTTCATTAACCTGCTCATTCGTTTGAATAACTAATTGTTCATGAGCGATCCCTTTATTTGTTTTCAATAAAAGTAGCTCAGGGTCAGAAGAAACACTGTTAGCATGTTCAATGCTTGCAATGGCAATATGATCTGACTTTTTAAGGCCATCCATCACTTGTTCAATGCTACCAACTTTAATGCTTGATGATTTATTGAATGAGTCAACTGCTTCGGTAAGCATCGTCTGAACTTGCTTCGACTGTGCAAAACAACTGTACATTGGGTAGTCAGCCAAATCACGTTTACTAATATCGCTCTTATTAGCAAGCGGGTGATCTTTTGAAACAAATAAGATAAGTTGGTCTGGTAAGTGGATGTCGCTGCCAATACTATTCATTGCCTGCGAGCACACGCTTATGTCTATTTCACCCAGTTGCAATTTACGAATGAGTTCGCCTTGCTCTTGTAGTTGCATTTCAATTTTGACATGTGGGTACTGAGCTAAAAATTGCCCACAAGAAACAGGTACAACAGTACTCGCTTTAGTCGTGTAACCAATGACAAGCTTTTCGTTTACGCAGCCATTTAATGATTCAAATAAACGTTTCTTCGTTTCTTCTAAATTATTAAGCGTTTGTTGCGCGTATTCTAGGAAAAGCTCACCCTCTTTGGTTAGTTTAACCGAACGTGTAGAGCGGGTGACAAGCTCATAGCCGATTTCATCTTCGAGTGTTTGAATACTGCGAGTTAATGCTGAAGTACTAATTTGGGTTTTTTCTGCAGCTTGGCGGAAATGCCTGAGCACGCCTAGTGCAACGAATTGTTCAAGTTGTTCAAATCTCACTTTAAATAGTCCCTTGTTATAAGTAAGCCCTTACATCCAGGCAAAATAATTATACTTTACGATGGCATAGTAAATTATAGTACCTATTTTGGAAAGTGTTGTTTTACCGAAAAGTTACACTAATCAGGGTATCGGTCTTTAATCTCTAGGAAAAGTGTTAAATTTTCAAGTAATATATCGACTAAAGTTGGATCAAAATGTTTCCCGCGTTGCTCTTTTATTAATGTTAATGCGTCTTCTAATGGCCACGCTTTTTTATAGCAGCGATCGCTGCATAGCGCATCGAATACATCGGCAATAGCGGTAATACGGCCGACAATATGAATATTACTCCCTGCTAAACCTTGAGGATAACCTGTACCATCCCACTTTTCATGATGTTGATGAGAGATTGTTGCACCACAATTTAAAATCTCATTACTTGAATTTTTTAGTATTTCATAGCCGATTTGAGCGTGACTTTTCATTATCTCCCATTCTTGCTCATCTAATTTGCCAGGTTTATTTAGGATATTGTCAGGAATGCTTATTTTTCCTATGTCGTGCAATGGGGAGGCAAGTTTAATAATTTCACACTGAAATGGATCTAACTGAGAGAGTTTTGCTAAGAGTTCACTGTAAAGTGCGACACGCTTTACGTGTGAGCCTGTTTCTTTTGAGCGTTTTTCAACTGCTTCACCCAAGATATACGATAACTCTTTTTGTGAATCTTTTACCATCTCGCGTAGTTTTAGGTTGTCATAAGCCAGTGCTATATTGTTTGCATAAAACTCAAGAAGCTGATGATCTGTTGGCTGAAGCTTTGTGCCTTTGTGCACGTATAGCATGGTTTCAAGGCCAGCTTTAGTTGGAAAATACCCTATATAGTCAGTACTTGTTTTTAATGAAGACTTACGATCATGGGCATCTATAAATAAGCTTTTTACTTCATCAGGAATTGTGCTTTGTTTTGGCGTTGGACCCACGCCAGATGCGGCGAGCAATTGGAAATCAGTGGCGGGGGATGATTGCAAGTTGACGGCGGCAGCGCAATATATTTGGGCATCATTTATACCCATCACGTTGGTGACATGACTTAAAATTGTTGATGCAAACTCACGAACACTCTCGCATTTTAAAAAGTTTGCCGAAGCATTAATTATTTGCTCAAGACCATGTTTATGACGGTCAATGATCTGAATGTCGCGATGCGCTCTCAGGGCAGAATAAAGTAATGTTTTGATTTTTATTGCAGTGAGCTCTGTTTTGTTCTTATAGTCGTTTATGTCGTAATCACGAATAATAGATTCCTCAGGTGCTTCACCAGGTTGTCCTGTTCTTAATATTAGGCGAATATCGTGATTATCAATGTCATCACGTATATATTGAATTAAATCAAGCCCTGCATGATTGGTTTCCATAACAACATCAACCAAAGCCACTGAGAAGGGGATGTCCTTTTTTAAAAACTCTTTGGCTTCGGCTGCCGAATAGGCATCGTAAAAGCGCAATCCTTTCCCTTCAAAGGTGAAACCTGCAAGCACAAGCTTAGTGACCTGATGGATATCTTCTTCGTCGTCAACAACAAGAATGTGCCAATATTCAGGCTCTTCAGTTTGTATATTACTTTCTTCTAATGGTTCATCAGAAAACAAAAAGTCATCCACGCACGTACCACTTATTGTTGTTTCTCGTAACAATAAGTATAGAAGCAGAAATTTACTCTGCCTTATCTGAAAGTGGTTTTTTTTCGATATTCTGAAGTTCGATTTCGATTGCATCGCACGAAATGTGGATTTCATACAAGGACGTTAATAACGATAAAGCGAGACTAGCAAGGCTTATCCCAAATAGCACAATGCCTGTGGTATTAAACTCAATAAATAAAGCAAACATAGAAAGTGTACACATAAAAAATGAAGCTACACCATATACTTGCATCACTCTAATTAATTTAATTCGCTTTCTAAGGTTTTCGATTTGTGCAACAACTAAAGGACGAATGCTGTCACCTTCACGTGCGTTAAGCTCACGAATTAACTGAGCAAGTACTAAAAAGCGATTCGTATATGCTAGCAACAAAAGAGAAATTGCAGGGAAGAGTAGTCCAGGGGTTGTAAGTGTCATTAAGCCGCCTTTAAATATGGGTTGCACAAAGGTCAATAGCTAGAGTAGCTTAGGTTTAAAGTCGTGCAAAGTAAAAGAGAATCAATTTGCAAAAAAATAATTTAAATCAAGATAATACTGGTGATTCATTTACTTGGGTGGGGATTTTTAGGGCTGAGAACGCCTTGCAAGCTAACATAATTAAAGGACTGTTAGAAAGCGCAGGAATTCAATGTGAGCTGCAAGGCGAAATGTTACAAGGCGCTCTCGGCGAGATCCCATTTGAGCAAACGGGAGTCGAAGTACGAGTTTATGCGATAAAAGAGCGCCAGGCGCGCGAAATATTGATAAACTACCAGCAAGTGAAACAATCTGCTCCTGACTGGGTTTGCCCAACATGTAGCGAGCTTAATGGGTCAACGTTTGAAATATGTTGGTCTTGTGGGACTGTAAAGAATGACGAAAGCGAATAATTTTCAACGTATTAGAGAATTAAACTATTTACAAAAGGCGGTTTTAGGTGGCGCATTGCTTGAGCGTATGTTGCCTAACTATGCCCTATTTAGCGAAGCCACGGGGTTTGGTGACGGATCCGTGTTTCGTAGTGCGTTAAGTGTGTGTTGGGAGAAAATTTTACTACCCAAAAGTAAAATTAGTCTTGAGAAGCAAATTGAGAAAATTGAGCCTAATGTACCTGAATTAAATGATTTTGATATGTTTGGCGTATACCCAGCGATTGATACGGCAACTGCATTGCTTGGAATGCTGCATGGTTTAATGGCAAAAGATGAACAAGAATTTCTAAACATCAGTAAAATTTCTCAGGCCTCAGTCGCACGTTATATTGAGTATCAACTGACCGTCGATGGTGAGTTGGCTGATAACAAGGCCGTACGTGAGCACCCTTTAATGCAATATGAAATTGATGTGCTTGCTGAACTTATTGATTTTGTAGAGCAAATGGGCCGAATTACCTCAGAGAACGTTAAAGAGCTTAAGCAGCTTGCAGTATCTGACGGCCAAACCAATATTGGTATTGCAATTTAATGTTCAGTAATGCGTATTTTCGCTGTAAAATGCGCGTTTGTTTTTTATTGGCGGAGTAATTGATGCGAATTTTAGGTATTGAATCATCATGTGATGAAACAGGTATTGCCATTTACGATGATGAACAAGGCTTATTAGCACATCAACTATACAGCCAAGTCAAAGTGCATGCAGACTATGGCGGTGTAGTGCCAGAACTTGCATCACGAGACCATGTACGCAAAACCTTACCGTTAATTGATGCGGCGTTTGCACAAGCGGGTTGCGGCCCAGAAGATTTAGATGGCATTGCTTATACGGCAGGCCCAGGCCTTGTGGGGGCTTTACTTGTGGGCACCTCGATTGGCCGTTCACTAGCCTATGGCTGGAACATCCCCGCTGTGGCTGTTCACCATATGGAGGGTCATTTACTTGCCCCTATGCTTGAAGAAGAGCAGCCTGAATTTCCGTTTATTGCGCTGCTTGTCTCGGGCGGTCATACTATGATGGTTAAAGTGTCAGGTATTGGTGAGTACGAAGTATTAGGTGAGTCGGTGGATGATGCGGCGGGTGAAGCGTTTGACAAAACCGCTAAATTATTAGGTCTTGATTACCCTGGCGGCCCTCGTCTAGCAAAACTTGCGGAGCAAGGTACACCAGAGCGATTTGTATTCCCACGCCCGATGACAGATAAACCAGGTTTAGACTTTAGCTTTAGTGGTTTGAAAACCGCAGCATCAATAGCGATTCGTGATAACGATGATGATGAGCAAACTAAAGCTGACATCGCACACGCATTCCAAACAGCCGTTATTGATACACTTATTATTAAATGTAAACGTGCATTAAAGCAAACAGGCATTAAGCGTTTAGTGATTGCAGGTGGTGTAAGTGCCAATGTTCAACTACGTTCGCAGCTAGAACGTGTAATGCAAGGTATGAAAGGGCGCGTGTATTACCCGCGCACAGAGTTTTGTACAGATAATGGCGCAATGATCGCTTATGCCGGTATGCAGCGCTTAAAAGCAGGGCAATTTGCGAGCCTTGATATGAAAACTAAGCCGCGCTGGCCAATCGATTCACTTGAGCCGTTATAAGGCTTATTCATTTTCTGGGGCTTTTTTCTTAGCCCCAACTTTTGGCTCATCACCACACATTAAACGCGTCATGTTCGCTCTGTGGCGAAAAATAATTAATACCGTTAAAAATGTGACTGGTAATGTATAAAGTGGCTTTATCCACCATGTGTAAAGAGGCGCAAGAGAGACGGTTACTAATGCCGCGAGTGATGAATAACGTGTAATTGCAATAATTAGTAGCCAAGTTGTGATTAGCATCCCACCTAAAGATAAGCCTATAGGAAGCAAGGTACCAAAAGCAGTGGCAACGGCTTTTCCGCCTTTAAAGCCAAAAAATAATGGATACATGTGACCTAGGCATGCTGCAACACCGATGAGACCGAGCATCAGAGGCTCTATGTTTAAAAAGTAAGCGCCCCAAACTGGGATCGTTCCTTTTAATATGTCAAACACAAGCACTAATGCAGCGGGTAACTTTCCACCGAGGCGGTAAACGTTGGTCGCTCCAGGGTTATTCGATCCATGACTGCGTGGGTCTGGTAGCCTAAATAGCCGAGAAACAAGGATAGCGGACGAAACCGATCCTAGTAAATAGGCTAAAACTAACATTAAAACTGCTAACACGCGCTTCCTTATTTTTTAATCGGCACTTTTGGGCTATCATTGGCGGCAAAACCGTCTGCCGCTATTTTTCGATTAGATTGTTACAAAAAAATACTAACAATCTATCCGTCATTGTAGGGGTAATTTCAATATATTAAAACATTATGACAGCTTATAAAGCGTATTATTAAGATCAATAGGCGCATAAGGTTGTTTTACCTTACATATTTATGTCATTTGGAGTCTTAATGGACAAGGTATATATATCACAACTGCACGTAGACACCATCATCGGTGTATATGATTTTGAAAAAGAAAGTAAACAAAGCTTATATTTTGACATTGAAATGCTTTGTGATATCTCAGCCGCTGCAGCAACCGATGATATAAACCTTGCGCTTGATTATGCAAAAGTGAGTGAGCGTGTCATTGAACATACAACGGCGAAGCCTGTTGAGTTGCTTGAAACCTTAGTTGAGCAATTAGCTGCACTTATTCTTACTGAATTTGCCACCAACCAAGTGACTATTCGTGTCAGTAAACCAGCCGCTGTGCCACAAGCGCAAACGGTGGGCGTTGAGATCACCCGCCATAAGGTGAGCTAATAATGGCGCAAATATTTATTAGTCTAGGTTCTAATGTCAATAAAGAGCATTATCTTCGCCAAGCGCTCATAGCCTTGAAACCTTACTTCCCCGATTTTGTACACTCATCAGTTTATGAGAGTGAAGCGGTTGGTTTTGCAGGGAGTAATTTTTATAATTCAGTGGTTGCGGCCAAAACGGATATGCCTCTTGAGAAGTTGTGCAAATTATTGAAACAAATTGAGCTTGATAATGGTCGTACCCGTGCAGATAAAAAGTTTAGCCCGCGTACACTCGATTTAGACTTACTTTTTTATGATGATGTTATATGCGATTATCCTGCACAATTACCGCGAGATGAAATTACAAAAAATGCTTTTGTGCTTCAGCCTTTAGCAGAAATAGCTCCCGATTTTTTTCACCCCGTAGCGAAGCTAACCCTGTCTCAGCTATGGGATAATTATGATAACCCGCAACAAAAACTATGGAAGGTGGAGTTTACTAACCCATGAGTATTATTGAGATAATTGTTTTAGCTTTAATTCAAGGACTGACTGAGTTTTTACCTATTTCTAGCTCAGCGCATTTAATTCTTCCGTCGCAGATTCTCGGGTGGCAAGACCAAGGTTTAGCATTTGATGTGGCTGTTCACGTTGGAACCTTAGGTGCAGTTGTTTTGTACTTTAGAAAAGAAGTGGTCGATATTCTTGGTGCTTGGTTTAAATCGTTTGGCTCACAAGGTGCAACCGATGATAGTAAGCTAGGCTGGTGGATCATAGTAGGCACGATACCTGCCGCTATTCTTGGGCTTATTTTTAAAGATTTAATAGAGCTTTACCTACGTAGTGCATGGGTGATCGCGGTAACGACTATTTTATTTGGCTTATTACTTTGGTATGCCGATGCAAAAGGTAAGCAAACCAAAACGATTTACCAACTGAACTGGAAATCTGCACTGATGATCGGCATGGCACAGGCGATGGCTATGATCCCAGGCACATCACGGTCAGGTATTACTATGACCGCAGGTTTAATGCTGGGTATGAATAAGCAAAGTGCCGCGCGCTTCTCATTTTTATTGGCCATTCCTGTTATTTTAATGATGGGACTATATTACACAATAGAGTTGGCTTTAGGCGATCATATCGTTGAGTGGAATACCTTGATGCTTGGTGCTGGCTTATCTTTTATATCTGCGTATGCCTGTATTTTCTTTTTCTTAAAAGTGATTGAGCGTATGGGGATGATGCCATTTGTTATCTATCGTTTACTACTTGGTGTCGGTTTGTTTGCATTTTTAATGCTGTAGGTAGAGATTCAGCTTGATTAGAAAAGCACCTCAAATTGAGGTGTTTTTTTATGTTGGTTATTTGGCAAAAGTCTATTGCCGTGTAGTAATGGTAAGTAAAGCTTATATTTGGCATTATAACGGCTTATTTTATCTATCATTCATTTTGCTCAGGACAGTAGATGCATATTCATATTCTTGGAATTTGTGGCACCTTTATGGGTGGTATCGCCGCAATCGCTAAATCGTTAGGTCATACAGTGACAGGCTCTGATCAAAATGTGTACCCGCCGATGAGCACACAATTAGAAGAGCTGGGTATCACTCTAACTCAAGGTTATGACGTTGCACAACTTGAGCCAACCCCTGATATGGTGGTGATTGGTAATGCCATGAGCCGTGGCAACCCCTGTGTTGAATATGTGCTTGATAAAGGCTTGCCTTATACCTCAGGCCCAGAATGGTTAAAACATAATTTATTGCAGAATTCGTGGGTTTTAGCTGTTGCGGGTACGCATGGCAAAACAACCACAGCGAGTATGCTGGCATGGTTATTAGAGTATGCCGGTATGAAACCTGGGTTTTTAATTGGTGGCATAGTGCAAAATTTTGGTGTGTCTGCACGTGTTGGCGAAACCCCATTTTTTGTAATTGAAGCCGACGAATACGATACCGCTTTTTTTGATAAACGCAGTAAGTTTGTACATTACTTACCACGCACTTTGATTCTAAATAATCTTGAATTTGATCATGCGGATATTTTTGAAGATTTAAATGCAATAAAGAAACAATTTCACCACCTGATGCGTACACTACCTTGTAGTGGCAAAGTCATTTGGCCAAGCCAAGATGAAGCACTACAAGAGGTGATTGAAAGAGGTCTTTGGAGCGAGAGCGAAACACTGTCGGGTGACTGGGATTACCGTTTACTTAAAGCTGATGGCAGTGAATTTGAAGTGTTATTAGCTGGGGAAGTGCAGGGCGTTGTGTCATGGCAAGCGATGGGCGAGCACAATGTTAAAAATGCTATTATGGCCATTGCAGCCGCTCGTCATGTAGGGATTGCTGTGTCAGTGAGCATTGCTGGTTTAGCAGAGTTTATTTCTCCTAAGCGCCGCATGGAGCTAAAAGCCGATGTGAATGGCATTAAAGTGTATGACGATTTTGCACATCACCCAACGGCAATTAAAACAACTCTTGCAGGTTTACGTGCAAAAGTGGGCGATGAGAAGATTATTGCCATTTTAGAGCCGCGTTCAAACACCATGAAAATGGGTGTGCATCAACAAACCTTGATTGATTCTCTAAGAGCTGCCGATGACGTGTATTTATTTGAACCTGAAAACTTAAGCTGGTCATTAAAAGAATACGCAGATAAAGCAGGTATGCATTGTATGCCAAGCACTGAGGAAATCATTGCCGCAGTTGCTGAAGGAAGTGCGCCGTCACAACATATTTTAATAATGAGTAATGGTGGCTTTGAAGGTATTCATCAGCGTTTAATCAGCACACTTGAACAAAACTAACCAGTATACGGAGCATAACTGTATGCAATTTAAAGATAAAATAACCTTAGCTTTTAGCGGTGCCTCAGGTGCCCCTTATGGCTTACGGTTACTAGAGGTATTACTTGAGCAGCAGTTTCAGGTGTATGTACTGATCTCAAGTGCGGCAAGAGTGGTGCTTGATACTGAATCGAATATAAAACTGTCGGGCAACGAAGATAAAGCAACTGAACAGCTCAGTACACTCTTTAATGCCGCGCCAGAACAACTAAAAGTATTTGGTAAAGATAACTGGTTTAGTCCTGTTGCCTCTGGCTCAGCTGCGCCGAAGAAAATGGTGGTTTGCCCATGTAGTGCAGGCTCAGTGTCTGCCATTGCAGTTGGGGCATCAGATAACTTACTTGAGCGCGCCGCTGACGTGGTTATAAAAGAACGTGGGCAGCTGATTTTAGTCCCGCGTGAAACGCCATTTAGCGAGATTCATCTTGAAAACATGCTGAAACTAGCAAAGCTTGGCGTCACCATTATGCCTGCGGCACCTGGGTTTTATCACCAGCCTGAGCAGATTTCAGATCTGGTTGATTTTATGGTGGCGCGAATTTTAGATCATTTAAACATTGAACATACTTTGACGAAACGTTGGGGTTATGGAGAGGGCAAACAGTGAGCGAAAAAACGATCGCATTAAATATTGAAGGCCTGAAAAAGGTTTATAAAAATGGTGTTGAAGCTGTAAAAGGCATTGATTTACAAGTTCAGCAAGGCGACTTCTTTGCTTTGCTTGGCCCAAATGGGGCTGGTAAATCAACCACCATTGGTGTTATCTCATCGTTAGTGAACAAAAGCGCTGGTCGCGTAGAGGTATTTGGTCACGACATTGATACTCACCTAGAAGCCGCTAAATCTGAACTTGGTTTAGTGCCGCAAGAATTTAATTTCAGTCAGTTTGAAACGCTTAACCAAATTTTGGTTAACCAAGCGGGTTATTATGGTGTACCCAGAAAGCTGGCGCATGAACGTGCAGAAAAGTATTTAAAGCAGCTCGGTTTATTTGAAAAAAAAGATAAGCAAGCGCGCACCCTTTCAGGTGGTATGAAACGCCGTTTAATGATTGCTCGTGCGCTGATGCATGAACCTAAATTACTTATTTTAGATGAGCCAACTGCAGGTGTGGATATTGAGCTACGCCGCTCAATGTGGGATTTTCTTCGTGAGATAAATAAACAAGGTGTCACCATTATCTTGACCACGCACTACCTCGAAGAAGCAGAGCTGCTATGTAAAAACATCGCGATTATCGACAGCGGCGTGATTGTTGAAAACACCACTATTAAAGCGTTACTTGCCAAGCTTGATAAAGAAACCTTTGTACTTGATTTAAAGCAGCCTGTGCAGCCAATTAGCATTGAAGGCTACAACTATACACAGACTGATGACCATACTTTAGAAGTTGAAGTGGCAAAGTCTCAGGGCTTAAATCACGTATTTAGTGCGCTAACCGAGCAAGGTAACACAGTGCTTAGTATGCGAAATAAAGCAAACCGTTTAGAAGAGCTGTTTGTTGGATTATTAGAACAGGGGCGAGGCGAATAATGTTTAAATATGGTGTAGCGCTAAAAAGTATTTGGATCAAAGAGTGTATTCGCTTTTTACGTATTTGGGTGCAAACATTAGTACCGCCTGCAATCACGATGAGCCTGTATTTTGTGATTTTTGGTAACCTGATTGGTTCTCGTATCGGTGATATGGGCGGCTTTAGTTATATGGAGTTTATTGTACCGGGCCTGATTATGATGTCGGTGATCACCAACTCTTACTCGAATGTGGCCTCAAGCTTCTATTCAACTAAATTCCAAAAAAGCATAGAAGAGCTATTAGTTGCGCCAGTGCCAAATTACATTATTGTACTCGGCTACATGGGCGGTGGTATGACGCGTGGTATGTTAGTTGGTTTGATTGTTACCTGTGTATCTTTGTTGTTTGTTGATATTCAAATTCACAATATTTTTGTGATTATGGCAACGGTTATACTAACCTCGGCTGTGTTTGCGTTAGGCGGTCTTATTAACGCAATTTATGCTAATAGCTTTGATGATATTAGTATTATCCCAACCTTCATTTTAACGCCGCTGACTTATCTTGGAGGGGTGTTTTACTCTATCACTTTATTGCCAGAATTTTGGCAAGGCGTATCGCAAGTAAACCCAATTATTTATATGGTAAATGCATTTCGGTATGGTTTCTTAGGTGTGTCTGATGTCGACTTATCGGTGGCATTTGGTGTACTTGGTTTATTTATTGTGGGTTTATTTACGTTAGCATTAACCCTAATCAAACGTGGTGTGGGGCTTAGACACTAATGACGGATGCAAATTCGAGAAGTATTGTATCGAATCAACCTAGTTTACATGAAAAGCTAGATGAAATTGTTTTAAAACACCTAAGTGCCGAGTTTAAGAAGCCGATTGCAGAGCATACGCAAGCGGCTTTTGATCAGGTAAACGAAAAGGTGCAGACGTTTGCTGGGCCACTCATTCTTGATTCATGCTGTGGTGTAGGGGAAAGTACCGCTAACTTAGCAAAGCGTCACCCAGATGCGTTAGTGATTGGTATAGATAAATCATCTCATCGCTTGGATAAGCATGACATTGAGTACAAGCAAACCGATGCAGGACAGTACATTTTAGTGCAAGCTGATTTAAACGACTTTTGGCGTTTAGCGGTGGCTGCTAACTGGCAGCCCACGCACCATTACTTGTTGTATCCAAACCCTTGGCCAAAAGCCAAACACCTACAAAGGCGCTGGCACGGTGCTGCTATATTCCCATTTATTATTAAATTAGGTGGGCGTTTAGAGCTTAGAAGCAACTGGGACATTTACGTAAAGGAATTTGCTCGCTCGCTTGAGCTTGCAGGGCATAAGTGCGATGTTGAGTTGTATGAAAGCGATACCGCTATTACACCATTTGAGCGTAAATATTGGGCCAGTGGCCAACAGAGTCATCGCTTAGTAATAAACCTATAACACGCACTGTGTCTTTGCCATTATGACTGAGGCACATAAGGCGTGGGTGGCGCGAAGTGGTTTCCTTGCATTAATGTAATACCTGCTTTGGAAAGTGCTTCAGCCACTTGCTCGCTCTCGACTTGTTCGGCAACGACATCAAGGTTAAGTTGTTTGGCGTACTTCACTAAATGTTCAATAAACATATAGCTGTCATCATTGGTGTGTGCTTGGCTAACTAAGCCGCGGTCTAGCTTTAGGCCATCAACTTCAAGCTTTAAGATATTTGAGAGGTTTGAATATCCTGCACCAAATTCGTTAATCATAACCTGCGCACCTTTATTTTTAAGTAAGCTAATAAATGCTTTTACTTCACTAAAGTAGGCAATTGCTTCTGTTTCATGAAACTCAAAAATAATATTGTTGGGTTGTGGGTAGCGTCTTAACTGCTGTTCTAAAAACTCACTTAAGCTGGGGTCCAGAATATCTTGCGCTGTAATATTAATGCTCCAGCTAATTGAGGTTTTTCGAAATTGCTCAATACAGCGAGTAAACATGGTACGTGTTAGTAATCCGTCCATTCGAGAGCGTTTCAAAACAGTTAGAAAGTAATCTGGTGTATAGATGCGCCCTTGTGCTGATGCCATTCTTGCTAAGCTTTCGTAATGAGTTACCTGCTTTGTTTGCGTATCATAAATGGGTTGGAAATAGGGAACGATACGATTGTTATCAAACGCTTCTTTTACTTTTTTAGCCAGCTTTACATTGTATCTAAACTGTTCTTCTACTTGTTTAAAGACATTCTCGTAACGAATAATACGTTGATTGTTTAACTTTGCTTGTTGAAGAGCAATATGTGCGTTTTCAATCAGCATTAGCTTATTACCAGAGGCAATGCCTGCATGCAAACTAACATAAATAAACGGCTCGTTAAGTACAGGGATTGATTGATTAAAGGCGTTAATAGTGTCATCAAAATCTTGCTCTGCACCGCGTGTATGTAACAGTGCTATTTTATTGGTAGCAAGACGAAATACCAGCGCATCGTTGGGTAGGCGAGATTGAAAATAGCTCAATAAACTGGCCATTACCTTGTCGCTTACTTCTGTGCCATAAAAGCTACTAATATCCTCAACTTCATTAATTGTAATGACTGCAAGCTCCATGCGGTGCTTGGTGCTTTTTTTAAGGTAATATTCCAGCGCTACGTGGTTAGCAAAGCCTGTACGCGCATCCGTAGAAAGAGAGCGTTTAAGTTGTAAAAAGTAAAGCCCTGCAATTAAGGAGGCAATAAAAAAGAAGAAGCACCCTGTAATAGTCGCGCGTGTTACGCTTAGTTGTAACTGTTGGTTGAGGTCAGTAATTGTTATATCGGCACCAGTAAGATAGGTATGGCCATTCTCATCGATGAAAGTAACAAAAATGCTTTTAAAGTGTCCCCATTGATCTTTTGACACTTCGAAAACTGGCTCTGTAGAAAAAAAAGCGTCTTTATTTATTTTGGTTGCTTCGGTGTAGGGATCCATAAACTGCGTGATACGGCCGCCGTTTTGATCCTTTTGGGTATAACTCGATGCGCTAAAAAAAACGGTATCGTCCCGAAGTACCATAGAATACACATACGCTAAGTCCATTTGCTTGGCGTATTCTGAGAGGGCTCTCATTTTTTGCTTATAAACAGCCGAAGAGATTGGTATGCCAGCGTTGACTTGATTGTGGTAATCCTTACCTAAAATATGGTTAACACTCACAGCCGCATTGAGAAGCTTGGAATCAATGCCAGCCATTATCTCACTACGAGCGGTCTCATAGGTGTAGTAGATATAACCAAATAAGCTGATAAAAAAAGTGGCAAATCCATAAAGCAGCCAACCGGTCTTTTGCATTCCTTTGGACATAATTATTCCTTTATCAGTGGTGTGATGATTATACTTAAAAAATAACTGGCTGATAGTAGAAAATTAGCGCAAATTTCATTGATACATCATTTTTTTGTCACCGAATTCGTGGCTTTTTAGCTTTAAACGAGACATTTTTGTGATATTCCAGTAAAGTTAGCCAATTTCGTAGCAACAGTGCCGCTAAATTCAAACCTTATTGTTTCAGCATTAGGTGCATTTTAGCTGCTTATAATGGGTATTAAGATGGATCAAAAGCGTTGTGCCGTCGCCTCTAAAGAAAGTTTGATTCGTATTTTTACGGTGCCTGAAGCACCGGACTCAACCTTGAGTAGAATAGAATCAGAGATTTCAAGCAATCTTGCAGGATTCTTAAATGAGAATATTGCGGCAATTGAAAAGCCATTGCATGAGATAGAAAAAGATTTTCAGTCGGCAAATATCCCAGAAGAGCCCACTTTTGTCTCTGACTACGCGCAAGACATTATGGAGCAGTTAGTTGCACACTCAGTTCACACAGCTGCGCCAAGCTTTATTGGCCACATGACATCCGCTTTGCCACATTTTGTGTTACCGCTATCAAAATTGATGGTGGGTCTAAACCAAAACCTAGTAAAGATAGAAACGTCAAAAGCATTTACGCCACTAGAACGACAAGTTTTAGGGATGATGCACCATTTAGCCTATGGTGAAGAGGATGCGTTTTATAACAAGTGGATGCATAGTGCAAAAACATCGCTAGGGGCATTTTGTTCTGGGGGAACCGTTGCCAACATTACCGCCTTATGGATTGCTCGCAACCGTTTATTAAAAGCCGATGGCGACTATAAAGGCATTGCAGCACAAGGTTTAATTGCTGGCATGCTGCACTATGGCTATAAAGGACTTGCTGTACTCGTTTCAGAGCGAGGCCACTATTCGCTTGGTAAAACGGTTGATTTACTTGGCATCGGACGCGATAACATTGTTGCTATTAAGACAGGTGAAAACAACAAGGTTGATGTTCAAGCCATGCGTGAAAAAGCCCATGAACTTGAAGCATCTGGCATTAAAGTTATGGCGCTAGTTGGGGTAGCTGGAACGACTGAAACCGGCAGTATAGACCCACTTAACGAAATGGCCGATTTAAGCGAAGAGCTCGGCTGTCACTTTCACGTTGATGCAGCATGGGGCGGGGCAACTTTATTATCTAAAAATTACCGTCATTTATTAAGTGGCATCGAACGCGCTGATTCAATCACCATTGATGCCCATAAGCAAATGTATGTGCCAATGGGCGCAGGCCTTGTGTTATTTAAAGACCCTGCTGCCACAGATGCAATAGAGCATCATGCGGAATATATTCTTCGTAAAGGCTCTAAAGATTTAGGCAGTCATACTTTAGAGGGCAGTCGCCCAGGTATGGCAATGTTAGTGCATGCTTGCTTACGTGTTATTGGCCGTAAAGGCTACGAAATGTTGATTGACCGTAGTATCGTGAAAGCTCGTACTTTCGCCGACATGATTAAGCAGGATGAAGATTTTGAATTAATCTCAGAGCCTGAGCTTTGCCTATTAACCTATCGCTACGTACCAAAAGAAATCCAAGCTAAGCTTAAAGATGCTGACGAAGAAACGAAGTTAGATATTTACGCTTCGTTGAATCGTTTTACCGCAAGTATGCAAAAGCGTCAGCGTGAAGCAGGACGCTCTTTTGTATCGCGTACACGTTTAACACCTGCAAAATATGACCATCAACCAACGGTTGTGTTTAGGGTTGTATTGGCTAATCCATTAACCTCTAAAACAATTCTCAAAGATATTTTAGCAGAGCAAAAAGCCCTAGCGAAAACCGACCCTGTCTTTAAAAAGTACTTAAGTAAATATATGGATTAGTGAGTGAATTAGAAAAGGGAGCATCAAGCTCCCTTTTTACTCATTACGAAAGCAACTTGCTTTAATCATTTTGCTGATGATTTCTTGTGAAGGTTTGACTTTTTCCATCGCTAAAAACTCATCGGGCTGGTGGGCTTGATTTATTGAACCAGGCCCCATGACAATTGTTTCACAGCCAAGCTGTTGAATAAACGGTGCTTCAGTGCAGTAATTTACAGCAACGGCAGGCTGGCCTGATACTTGTTCGGCAAGTTTAACAAGCGCAGTATCTGTACTGCCACTAAATGCTGGAATAGGCTCGTGTAAGTCAATAACACTCACCGCATTAGGGTAGTGTGCATTAATCTCTTCAGCAGCAGTTAGCAAAATCGCTTGCAGTTCTTGCACACTTAAACCTGGTAAAGGTCGCATATCAATGTGCATTTCACAGCAGCCGCAAATACGGTTTGCGTTATCGCCACCATGAATATGGCCAAGGTTTAAAGTTGGGTACGGGATTTGAAAATGTTCAATTGAATATTTATTCTTTAATTCTTCTTTAATGATTAACAATTTTGCAATCATTTTATGCATCACTTCAATGGCGTTTAAACCACGTTCTGGATCTGAACTATGGCCTGAGCGACCAATCACACGAATCGCAGTGCTCATGTGGCCTTTGTGAGTGAACACTGGGGTCATATCTGTTGGTTCACCTATAATACAGCGTGCTGGTTTTAAATTAGGATGACGACAAATTTGTTGCGCCCCTGCCATTGTGGTTTCTTCATCAGCGGTGGCAAGAATTAGTAATGGCTCTGTTTGCTTGGATTCATCGAGTTCACTGATTGCTTGCAACACAAAGGCAAAAAAACCTTTCATATCAATACTGCCTAAGCCATAAAGTTTGTTGTCATGCTCACTGAGTTGAAAAGGGTTATAGTTCCAGCGGCTATCATCAAAAGGTACCGTGTCGGTATGACCTGCAAGCATTAAACCGCCATCACCCTCACCACGTTTCGCTAATAAGTTATAACGGCCTTTACCGTTTTCGAGCTCTGTTATTTCACATGTGAAACCAAGGCTTTCGCACCAAGTAGCGAGCAAGGTGATCACCTCTTTATTGCTCATGCACAGAGAGTCTTCAATCGAACTGATTGAGGGGGCAGCAATTAGCTGCTGATACATAGATAAAAAAGAGGGGAATGACATAAAAAATCCAAAAATAATTATTCAATCTAATTGCATAACAATATAAAAGTATTTATGATGAATATCAATTCACTTTTTAAGCATAAATATATTTTAAAACGGCACTATGAACACAAAACGACGATAACCTGATTTCATTACTTTAGACAGTGTTTTTATTCGCAATTAGGCGAGTAATTTTAGGCGTATCGATAAATAGATTTAATAGGTAAAAGTAAGCAATGAAAGTAGTGATTATTGGCGCAAGTGGTTATAGCGGCGCAGAGCTAGCAAGTTTAGTTGCAAAGCATCCAAAACTGACTCTACAAGCGTGTTATGTGTCTGAAGGGAGCTTAGATAAAGATAAATTATTAAGCGATTTATACCCCGAGCACTTAGGCTTGTTAGCGTACCCGCTGCAACCGCTAACAGCTGAGGCTTTTCAGGAAATAAATAACACTGCTGATTATGTGTGTCTATGTACTGATCACAAAGTGAGTGTTGATCTTGCGCCACAATTTTTAGCCATGGGCAAAAAAGTTTTTGATTTATCGGGCGGCTTCCGTTTAGCTGGGAATGAGGATTACCTAACTTATTATGGTTTCGCGCATGAACATCCTGAGCTTTTAGAGCAAGCAGCTTATGGTTTAGCTGAATGGAATAGTGATGCGATTAGTAAAGCAAACCTTGTTGCTGTAGCAGGGTGTTACCCAACAGCGGCACTTAATTCTTTAAAGCCACTTAAAGAAGCGGGTTTATTAGCTGAGCAAACCATCATTGTTAATGCTGTCTCTGGCGTAACCGGTGCGGGTAGGAAGGCCAGTGTGAATACGCACTTTTGCGAAGTGTCACTTGCTCCTTATGGCTTGTTTAACCACAGACACACACCTGAGATTGAGCAGTACCTTGGTCACCCTGTGTTATTTACCCCACATTTAGGTAATTTTCCTCGCGGAATTTTAGAAACTATTTATGTGCAATTAAAACCAGGTGTGACAGCAGAGCAAGTGAGCGCGGCATATCAAGTGCTAGCGAATGAGCCGTTAATTCGTTTACTCGGAAATAAAATTCCAAGCATCAAAGGCGTGGCTAAACAACCATTTGTTGATATTGCATGGCAACAAAAAGGTGAGCAACTGATTGTTATGTCGGCCATTGATAACTTATTAAAAGGGGCCGCAGGGCAAGCATTGCAATGTATTAATTTAGCGATGGGACTTCCTCATCATACCGGGTTAGTAGGAGCGTTATGATGAAAACATGGGTAATTAAAATAGGCGGTGCAGTATTAAATACAGCTGATGCCGCAAAAGCTTTATTTGACGTCCTTGTAGCACAGCAACAGGCCAACTTTGTGATTGTTCATGGTGGTGGTGCATTAGTTGATGCGTGGCTTAAAGACGCAGGGTTTGCCAGTGCGAAGCACCAAGGTTTACGTATCAGTCCAAAAGAACAAATGCCTTATATTGTTGGGGCACTGGCTGGCTGTGCGAATAAACAGCTAATGAGTCAAGCAATTGTTTCAGGGCATAAGCCTGTGGGGATGAGCCTCTATGAAGCGGGCGTTGTGGTTAAGCAAAAATTAAAAGCACTTGGGCAAGTTGGACAATGCGCTGATAGCACCGACAGTGTTTTACCAAGTTTAATTGCGCAAGGCCGCTTACCCTTAGTGAGCTCTATTGGCTTTGGCGAAGATGGGCTTTGGTACAACGTTAATGCCGATGAAGCAGCAGCAGCGATTGCAAAAGAACTTGATGCAGAACTTATTTTTATGACTGATGTAGAAGCGGTGCTTGATGCAAACAAACAACCGCTACATCAACTTAATACGCAGCAAATAGATGCATTAATTCTTGAAGGAGTTATTCAGGGCGGGATGGAGGTCAAAGTTAAGACCAGCCTTCTTGCTGCCCAACATTTACGACGTGGTGTGTATATCTCAAGCTGGCTAAAGCCAGAAAACTTAGTCGCCTTATTACAAGGCGAGCACGTAGGAACGAAAATTACACCATAGGTATTACATGTTTACTCACTTTTTATCTGGTCTTGAGTTAGACCAAAAAGGCGCGCTTAAACTACTCGATTTAGCGCAAAAAATTAAAGCAAACCCAGTCGATTTTAGCCAAGCTTTAGCGGGCAAGTCAGTGGTTACCTTATTCGAAAAACCAAGCTTACGTACCCGTTTATCATTTGATATTGGTATTAATAAATTGGGTGGTCATGCTGTTTATTTAGATTCACAAAATGGCGCAATGGGTGCGCGTGAGTCAGTAAAAGATTTTGCTTTAAATATTTCAACTTGGGCTGATGGCATTGTTGCTCGCGTATTTGCACATAAAACATTAACCACCCTTGCTGAGTTTTCGTCAGTCCCTGTGGTAAATAGTCTGTGCGATTTATACCACCCATGCCAAGCACTCGCTGACTTTTTAACGCTACAAGAAGTGCATGGTGATGTCAGTAAACTAAAGCTTGCATACTTAGGTGAAGGTAACAACGTCACACACTCTCTGATGCTATTAGCTGCTACTTTAGGGACTGATTTTGTCGCTGTGTGCCCGAAAGGAAGCTCGCCAGATTCGCAAATTCTTAAGCAAGCGGAGCAAATTGCAGCGATGAATGGAGCGTCTGTCATGGTTAGCGACAGAATTGAAGCGGCAGTGGGTGCAAATGCAGTCTATGCTGATACGTGGGTATCGATGGGCGATAAAACACCGCTTGAGCAGGTGAAAGCTAAATATATGCCGTACCAGTTAAATCAAGCACTACTTGAGCAAACTGGTGCGCAAACTGTGTTGCATTGCCAGCCGGCTCATCGTGAGTTTGAAATTACCTCTGAGGTAATGGATGGCCCAGCATCAAAAATTATTCAACAAGCAGAGAACCGTATGCACGCGCAAAACGCACTGCTTGTCACATTATTAAATCCAAATTTTGTTTAAGGAACACCAATGAGTTCAATCAAAAAAGTCGTATTAGCCTATTCTGGTGGTCTAGATACATCGGCAATCGTGCCATGGTTAAAAGAAAACTACGGCTGTGAAGTTATCGCATTTGTTGCTGATGTAGGTCAAGGCGCTGAAGAGCTAGAAGGCGTAGAAGAAAAAGCAATCGCTTCAGGCGCATCTGAATGTTATGTGGTTGACTTAAAAGACGAAATGGTCAGTGACTATATTTATCCAACCTTAAAAACGGGTTCTATTTACGAAGGTACTTATTTACTCGGTACGTCTATGGCGCGCCCAATCATTGCAAAAGCCCAAGTAGAGATTGCCCGTAAAGTAGGTGCTGATGCGCTTTCACATGGTTGTACAGGTAAAGGTAACGATCAGGTGCGTTTTGAGTCATGTTTCGCAGCCCTTGCGCCAGATCTTAAAGTAATCGCACCATGGCGTGAGTGGGATTTATCGAGCCGTGAATCACTACTTGATTACTTGGCTGAGCGTGATATTCCGTGTTCAGCGTCTGCTACAAAAATTTATAGCCGTGATGCTAATGCGTGGCATATTTCACACGAAGGTGGTGAGCTTGAAGATCCATGGTGCCAACCAAGTGAGCAAGTATGGACTTGGACTAACTCGCCAGAGCAAGCACCAAACGAACCTGAATATGTGACATTAAATGTTGTCGAAGGTGAAGTGGTTGCGGTAAATGGTGAGACGCTTAAACCTTATGACTGTTTAGTTAAATTAAATGACATTGCTGCGCCACACGGTGTGGGTCGTGTTGATATCGTCGAAAACCGTTTAGTCGGTATGAAGTCGCGTGGCTGTTATGAAACACCAGGGGGCACAGTGATCATGGCCGCATTACAAGCGGTTGATGAACTCGTGCTCGATAAATCAAGCCGTAAATGGAAAGAAGTACTGGGTGGTGAGTTTTCACACCTTGTCTACGACGGTCGTTGGTTTACACCATTGAAAGATTCGATTCTAGCTGGGGCTGAATCTCTGTCTAAACTCGCAACCGGTGAAGTGGTGCTTAAGCTTTATAAAGGCCAAGTCACTGCGGTACAGAAAAAATCACCGAATAGCTTATACAGTGAAGATTTCGCAACCTTCGGCGAAGATGATGTATATGACCAATCACATGCAGAAGGCTTCATTCGTTTATTCTCGCTATCTAGCAGAATCTCAGCACTAACGAAAAAGTAATTTAATTATTGCCCTGCAAAGCGGGGCAATCGCCGAGTTTGGAGGCAGTTCAATGGCATTATGGGGCGGACGTTTTTCTACGGGGCCAGATGAAGCGTTTAAGCAATTTAACGATTCACTTCCTTTTGATTATCAACTTGCAGAGCAAGACATTATTGGTTCGGTTGCTTGGGCGGGAGCGCTTAAGCAAGTTAATGTGTTAAATCAGCAAGAATATGATGACCTCGTTGCAGCACTGAATAAGCTGTTAGATGAAGTTAAAGCAAACCCACAAGCAGTGGCTGGAGCAGGGCATGAAGACATTCATTCTTATGTTGAGTCAGCACTGATTGATAAAGTGGGCGATCTTGCTAAAAAGCTTCATACGGGTCGTAGTCGTAATGACCAAGTAGCGACAGATTTCCGTTTATGGTGTCGTGATACTGCCGAGCATATTCTTGAAGCCATTGCAGAGCTTAAAGGTGAGTTTATTGCCTTAGCTGAGCGTGAGTTAGGCACTATTCTACCGGGTTATACACACTTACAGCGTGCACAACCTGTATTATTTAGCCATTGGTGTATGGCCTATGTTGAAATGCTTGAGCGTGATGAAAGCCGTTTAACCGATGCCAAAAATCGTATGAATTATTGTCCACTCGGTAGCGGTGCTTTAGCGGGTACGGCGTACCCAATAGATAGGCAAACTCTTGCCGAAGGGTTAGGTTTTACCGCAGCAACACGTAACAGTTTAGATGCTGTATCTGACCGTGACTTTGTGGTTGAGCTATTAAGCTGCGCGTCAATTTCAATGATTCATTTATCGCGTATGGCCGAAGACCTGATTTTTTATAACTCAGGCGAAGCGGGCTTTATAGAGCTGTCTGATGGAGTAACATCAGGCTCATCATTAATGCCGCAAAAGAAAAACCCAGATGCACTTGAGTTAATCCGTGGTAAAACGGGCCGTGTATTTGGTGCATTTAGCGCCATGATGATGACACTTAAAGCACTGCCGCTTGCTTATAATAAAGATATGCAAGAGGACAAAGAAGGCTTATTTGATGCGATGCCAACGTGGCTTGCGTGTATTCATATGGCGCAAGCGTGCATCAAAGGTATTAAAGTTAATGCAGATAAAACCCTTGCTGCTGCAAAAGGCGGTCACTCAAATGCGACTGAGCTTGCTGACTATTTAGTGGCTAAAGGCATCCCCTTTAGAGAAGGGCACCACATTGTTGGTACCTTAGTGCAAATGGCTATTTCTAAAGGGAATAACTTAGAAGATTTAAGTTTAGAACAATTTAAATCTGTACATAGCATTTTCGAGTCAGATGTCTATCCTGTATTAGAAATAGACGCATGTATAAAAGCACGTCAGGCATTAGGTGGTACCTCTGTTGAGCAAGTCTCTAATGCAATTGAATATGCAAAAAAAACGGCAAATAAAAGTACGTGATGCAAATTTAAATGACGTTGAGAGCATTGCCCAACTAATTCAATACTGGGCAATGAATGGGGAAAACCTACCTCGCGCTAAAAGTGACATGATTCATTCAATTAATGAATTTGCAGTCACGGAGGTTGCAGACCAGGTTGCTGGCTGCGCCTCATTGTATATTTACGATACAGGACTTGCAGAGATCCGATCTTTAGGGATTGATCCAAAGATGAGTATCACAGGTCAAGGCAAACAATTAGTTGAGCACTTATTAGTTAAAGCCAAAAAGTTGGCGCTTAGCCGTGTCATTGTATTAACGCGCGTGCCAGATTTTTTAAAAAAACAAGGCTTCAGCTATTGCAGCAAAGATAGTTTACCGGAAAAAGTCATGAAAGATTGTGAGCTTTGCCTTCGCAAAGACAATTGCGATGAAGTCGCAATGGAATTTATTTTAAGGCCTCGTGAGAATGCGGTGATCCCGTGTAAAAACGTAGCTTAATTTCCCTGGATAGTAAAAACGTACGGTTACCCCTGTGCGTTTTTTTATGCCTGAAATTTGCTGAGTTGCTCAAAAAGATCTGTTTAAGCGAAAAGTTGGATCGTTAGTTGCTTAGTTTGATATGTAGCAAAAATGCTGCAAAAATGTACAAAAAGCGTCAATAAAACGAGAGCGCTGAGTACGTTTGTGATTCGTCACACGTTAACTACAATTTAAACTTAAAGGATTTAAATCATGCAAATTTCAAATAATAGTCAGCTGCAGATGCAAGCTTATAACCAAATGCAGCAAACTAAGCCTGCATTAGAACAAACTACTAGTAATAAAACCTTACAATCTGATACAGTAACTCTATCTAGTCAAGCACTGTCTTTATCTGGCAGCAATGAACTACAACGTGGTGGTGGTGGTCTTGTTTTCCCTGATAAGAAAGAGACATAAATTTTGGAAATAGTAAGTTAGATGTATTTTGATTTAAGCTCGCTCGGTTTACATTTCGACACAATTATAGTTTTAGGAATGCTAATGGCGTTCTTACTTAATTTGTTTTTTTATGTAAGCGAGCTTAACCGAAATAAATCATTAGTAGTTACTTCCTTTTTTATGGCTGTATCTTATTTTAGTAGTAACCACTTTATTAACCTAGAAAACTCCAACACTAACTTGTATATAGAGTGGTTTATTTACGATGTAGTCACACTCATACTTATTCTCTTTTCACATTACTTCTTAAAACACACATCTGTAGCTGCAAAATATATTTATGCTGGTTTAGTTATAAATAGTGTCCTCTATGGATTGATACACATTGATCTAATTGTTCTCTGGAATAGGGAAGTCTGGTGGTTTTGGACATTTTATTCAATTGGTGTGAATGTTGTTGATTTCCTAATGATTGTTGCCTTGATTACCAATAAAGACTTCTTGTTTATTGGTAAGTGCAGAAAATATTTTTCTAAAAAGACAAAGAAAAATAAGCTTAGCTACCGATAAAATTCCTAGTACAGATAAAGCTTATCTTCAAGTTCCTCCAAAATTAATAATAACGGTTGTAGTCAATTTAACTTATGAACTTTAGTAATTTAATATTAAATTTTCAGCAAACATTTGGTTCATACTTAGCAACTTTTATTATGTGGGGCTTTTTGATGACTTTTTTATTTAACATGGTAAGCAAGTCATCAATAGTATGCAGAGATAAAACATTAATGTGGATCTCTCTGACAATATTTTTATCATATTTGCTCACTGATCCTTTAATTACAATGGCATTTGAAATTGAATCTTTACGGTATGCCTCTGTATTTATGTTGTGGTTTTGTCTAGATTTAGCCTGTCTAGCAATAATTTGGTTAATCACTAGAAATAGCTCAATTAGTGATTTTCCAGCAAAGCTATATGTTACGGTAGGATTATTAACAAATAGCTTTTTATTTTTATGCCTTTATATTGATGTTAGTGTTAACGGAAATGAAGAACGGTGGTGGTTATGGGATCTCTACACTGTTACTGTTAACGTAATGGACATTATGATGTTAGTAGCATTACTAACTAACAAAGATTTTTTAAAGCTTGGAGCACTTGTTAGTCATATTAAAGCCAAAGCCTGCTAGAGGTTTATTGTATGCTTGAATATCTCCAAGAATACTTGGGTGTGTATCTTGCCACTTTTATCATGTGGGGCTTTTTGATGGCCTTTTTGTACAACATGGTAAAAAAGTCTTCATCGGTAGGGGGTGGAGATAAAACAGTGATGTGGATAGCATTGGCAATGTTTTTATCTTATATGGTAAGTGATCCACTCCTTAACGTTACTTTAGGCTACAACATCCTCAATACGACACTTGCATATTTAATTTGGGCTGCGTCAGACTTAATTATGTTGTCTTTCATTTGGTTTGTTACCCGTAAAAAAAACCTAAATGAGGTCCCTGCAAAGTTATATATTTTTACAGGGCTCTCGGTGAATATTTTATTGTTTCTGGCAATGTATTACGACACCAACTATGCCCACTTTACTGGTCATTGGTGGTTTTGGGATGTGTACACCGTGACAGTTAATACGATGGATATAATGATGATAATTGCGCTGCTATGTAACAAAGACTTTCTAGGGCTTGTAAAGTTGTATAGATGGGGTCGGGGTCAAGCAAAGCTTACTTGACCCGTGATAGCGGTTTAAAAACGAAATTCCCAGCTTGTTCTTAAGCCAGTATTTGTGTCAGAGTCATTTCCTATTTCATCCCTTGATACAAGTCCGGTTACTTTCCAAAGACCACTAAATAAAGATTGTTGATAACCAAGTTCTAATTGTAATTGCGTCATATCTGCAGGTGTTTCTTCCGCTTCACTGTCAATCCAACGTAGCTTTGCATGACCTCCATAACCATCTAGAGTATGGTAATAAGCACCTAACACAGCCGATTTACTTTGCTTAGGCACAGAGCTGCCAATAAGTCTTTGTTTTTGTGTGTAGCTACCCGAGCCGTATACACAATCAGCTGTAAGGATGCATTGTTGCTCTGTATTTGAGTATTCAAAATAGGTTTTCAGTAAACTGTCATTTGAACCAAAATAGCTTTCAATACCCACAGTATAAAAAGGATCACTCGGTGCAAGGCCACTTTCATTACGCCCCATTACATCTGCATAAAATGCAACAGGTTGCTGTGCTATGGATGTTGAGTATTTAACATCCATACTTGTTAGGCGATGGGTCGATGTTTGGCTTTCGAGTGTAACTGAATCGATATATTCATCAGTAAGATAATCAGAACTTGCCGTATTTACTGCAATTTCAAGCCCTTTTAATGGTGTACTTGCAAACCTTAGAGCCCAATAATCGCCTTCTTCACTGCTATTTAAAAATGGTTTTTGTTTAGCGTAAATACCTGTTAACTGCCAATTACCAATAAATGATAACCAACTAGGGCCAACATATTGACTGTTTGCACGGGAAAAGCGCAGGCCTTTCATCGGAGCTGCGTTATTCGATAGTAACAAGGTGTTGTCGTTACTCGGGCCCCACCAATGACTTACTTGCTCTGCACTGATTGACCAGTTACCCATTAACACGGCTAGATAACTGCCATGATAATTTGTGTATTTTCCGTCGAGTGACTCGTCAGCATAGTTCACACTTACTTTGGCACTTACTCGCTTACCGGTTATTGAACCATAGCTGTTAATACCACTTTTTTGCTGATCGCGTGTCGTAAAGCCCTGTTGTGTCTCTGGTTCACTATTGTAATTAAAGCGCACCCCAGAACTGTTTTTTCGTTTGGCGTTATTGAGAGCGTGCTTAACGTGCTGATACGCGAAAAAACTACGTTCCTGTAAATTATTAGGGTCGATAGCTGCTAAATCACCTGCAATACCTTGCCACATAAGCGGGTAACTATTGATAGGTTGTTTTATAATTCCTTGATTAAATAGCATCTCTATAGAAGCCCTTAACAAAGGGTCATCGCTTTCTATCCATGGCTCAGCAAGGCTTGGTGCAGAGATCATTAGTAAAGCACTTAAGCTAATGAACTTTTTTAGTTTCATCCGTGTATTTTTTCCTGTAATGCGGTGGCGACAATAGGGTTAACAAATTCGCTCACATCACCATGATGACGGGCAACTTCTTTAACGAGCGTCGAGGAAATAAACGAGTTTTTTTCAGCGGGTGTTAAAAACACACTTTCTAAATCAGGGTTTAGGCGTCGGTTCATATTTGCTAGCTGAAACTCATAGTCGAAGTCAGATACAGCACGAATACCACGAATGAGTACTTCAGCCTTATGCTCACGGGCAAGGTCAGCTAATAAACCAGAAAAGCCGATCACGCTTACATTTTTAAGGTGGGCTAAAATTGTATTTGCTAACTCTACGCGTTCTTCTAGTGTAAAACAGGGTTGTTTACTTGGATTATGAGCAATAGCCACAATGACTTTGTCGAACATTTTAGCTGCTCGATGGATGAGGTCTGTGTGCCCATTTGTTAGCGGGTCAAAGGTACCTGGGTAGATTGCAGTAACGTTCATATCTATCAGCTAGTTAAAAATTTGCTTGCTATAGTAACAGTGTTTTCACTCGTATGCAGCTTTGAAGTAAGAGCATCCTATTAGATTTTTTGGTTTTATATAAGGTACTAAGCCGATTGAAGTTAGAATTTTTCAAGGTAGTATTTTATTGCCACGCATTTGTTTATACTGCTTGGCTGAAAATGAACTTCAGATCGTAATAAATATAAAAATAGAGTAAGCAGCATATGAGCACAAAGGATAAAATCATACATACCAGCATTGAGCTATTTAATCTCCATGGAGAGCGTGCTATTACGACTAACCACATTGCTGCACACATGGGTATTAGCCCTGGTAATCTGTATTATCACTTTAAAAATAAAGAAGACATTATTCGTCACATTTTTGCTTTATATAGTGAACACCTCCATACGCACTTTAAGCCATTAAAACCAGAAGATAATGCGCTTGAAAACTTAGCAGGGTATTTAGACTCTTTGTTTGAACTGATGTGGCGATTTCAATTTTTTTACGATAATTTGGGTGATATTTTATCCCGTGATGAAGTATTAAAAAAAGACTATATCGAGTTTCAAGCTGCGCTGTTAGAGCAGGTAAAAGAGGTGTTATTTGCATTACGTTCAGGTGGTATTATTACTATTGATGACGCCGATGTAACAGAGCTTGCCCATATGCTTAAAATGACAGTGAGCTTTTGGACACCTTACATTAAAGCCCGTCGCTTGAGCGGCGAGCTTGCCAGAGAAGATATCTATAACGGTATCTTAAAAGTACTATTGCTATTAAAAGCACATTGTACAGAGCAACATTTGGAACAAGTAAACAACTTAAGAGCAAAGTACTTAGCACTTGCTGCCACTGAGCAAAGCGAACAATAATCCTACAAAGCAGTTTATTTCCTAGACGCTATAATTTTTGTTATAATCGCGCGCCCTTGAGGTTGGTATGCCTCGGGCCGTGTGAATCCCACTGTCTAAGAGTGAACTATGCTTAAATTTATCGTCAAATTACATCCTGAAATCGCTATTAAGAGTAAGTCTGTTCGTAAGCGTTTCACCAAGTTATTAGAAAATAACATTAAGATCGTTTTACGTCGCGTTGACGAAAAAGTGCAGGTTAGAAATAACTGGGACAATATCTCAGTGGTAAGCCTCCTAGACTCTGAGCAAGTTCGCTTAGATATCATTGATGGCTTAAAACGCATTCCTGGTATCGTACAGTTTATTGAAGTAACAGAAACAGGCTTCGACTCAATTGACGATATTTACCAAAAAGCACTTGAGCTAATTGGCCATACTATTGCAGGCAAAACATTCTGCGTGCGTTGTAAGCGTTCAGGTAAGCATGACTTTACATCGAGCGATGTAGAGCGCTACGTAGGTGGTGGTTTAAACCAGCATGTTGAAGGGGCGCGCGTTAAATTATCTCACCCTGAAGTAACAGTACGTTTAGAAGTGCGTGATGATAAAGCCTATATAGTTACTGAAACTCACTTAGGTATGGCGGGCTTCCCGCTGCCAACACAAGAAGATGTATTATCGCTTATGTCGGGCGGTTTTGACTCTGGTGTTGCCAGTTATCAAATGATCCGTAAGGGGGCGCGTACTCACTTCTTGTTCTTTAACTTAGGTGGTGCAGCCCACGAAATCGGTGTTAAGCAGGCGAGCTATTACATCTGGAAGCAATTTAGCTCTACTCATAAAGTTAAGTTCGTGACGGTTGATTTTGAACCTGTTGTTGCTGAAATCCTTGAAAACGTAGAAAACAGCCAAATGGGTGTGGTTCTAAAACGTATGATGATGCGTGCCGGTAGTCAAGTTGCAGAAAAACTAGGTGTGCAAGCACTCGTAACAGGTGAAAGTATTGGGCAGGTTTCAAGTCAAACACTTGCGAATTTGAGTGTCATTGACCGTGTGACTGAAACTTTAATCATTCGTCCGTTAATCCAACACGACAAGCAAGATATTATTAATATTGCGCGTCAAATTGGTACCGCCGAAATGGCAGAAAGCATGCCTGAATACTGTGGTGTGATCTCTAAAAAGCCAACGGTTAAAGCTAAAATCAAAACGATTCTTGCCGAAGAAGCTAAGTTTGATTTCGACGTGCTAAATACGGTCGTTGAAAATGCGCGTGTGATGGATATCCGGGATATCGACACCGAAGCAAAAGAAGAAGTGAAAGAGGCTGAATCTGTATCTGACTTACCTGAGGGGGCGGTTGTTGTAGATATACGTTCACCTGAGGAAGAAGATGCCAATCCACTGGAGCTTGAAGGTATTGATGTTGTGCATTTACCTTTCTTCCGCTTAGCGACTAAATTTGGTGACTTACCAAAAGATAAAGAATATTACCTATATTGTGCGAAAGGGGTAATGAGCCAGTTGCAAGCGCTGATCCTGCACGAAGAAGGCTACAGTAACGTAAAAGTGTATCGCCCATAAGGGATACTGATAAAAGCGCGACACGTTCGCGCTTTTTTTATGGCTGGTGGAATGGCTTGTTTTGCGCAAAACACGTTTGACGCCTGCGCGCCGTTTACTTTTTCCCTCGAAGCGTGCTTACTTTTATGAAAACTCAGCTGATTTGGTTTTTATCAAACAGAGCATTGCTTGATTATGAGGGGTTTTTACACCCAGCTTTGCACCTTGCTCACATACATAACCACAGATAGCATCAATTTCAGACTCTCTATTATGGCTAATGTCTTGCTGCATAGATGAAAAGTTTTCAGCGGTTGCAGTCATCACACAATAGGCCTGATCCAGTGCCTCGTTGAGCTTTACTTTAATACCTTGTTTATTGGCCACAAGGCAGGCTTCGCTGAGCAAATTAATGATGCGTGTACTAAATTGCGGTGCACGTAACTGACCATTTTTAACGTTATGAATGGCTGTTAATGGGTTAATAGCAACATTCACTAACAGTTTTTGCCAGCGCAATGAGTGAATATCATCGCTTACAGAAAAGTGCGGTAGGCTGCTAAATAGGTGTTTAAGCTCATTGAGCTTTTCACTTGCCGCTATATTACATGCGCCCAGCACGCTTTCACCATTTCCAGTATGGTTTACACTATAAGGTGTTACTTTAAACCCAGCTAAACGCGTTGTTAAAAACGCTAACCCCTGAGTAGGTAACAGCTGGGCATTGAGTTCATCGACATTACCCATGCCATTATGAGAAATAACGATCTGGCACTCTTTACTAAGGTAAGGTGTTATTTGCTTAAAAGCCGCTTGCACCTGAAATGCTTTAACAGTGATCACCACCAAGTCGAAGGGGGCTGACCCAGCAAGCTCTTGATGATTAATAAGGCGAGCTTTAATAGGGTGTGATTTACCATTACTCGTTTGATAGAAGCGGGTGGTCAGGGTTGGTTTTCGGGTAAGTAATGTGATGTCATGCTGCGTGGATAAAAAATAGCTAAATAATAAGCCAATTGCGCCATCACCAACAATGAGAGTCTTAGCCATTGCGTTGCTTATTACCTAAATGAAAACCAAGCTTTATAACAAAGTAGCTTACAGCACCAATAAAGTCAGCAACAAAATCACCAACAGAAGCTTGTCGGTAAGGCAGCATATCTTGCATAAATTCAATAGCAGCACCATAGCCTGCAAGTAGCAGAATTTGCACTACAAGAGGGAGTTTAAATGCTTTATCCATTACCATAGCGAGCACGAAGAAAATGCCAAAATGTGCGACTTTATCTATATGTGGAAAAAGGCTACCCACGCCTTTAATTTCTTTGGCGAATAAGAAAGTGAAGCCGATAATGCTTATTAAAAAAAGAACTTGGTAAACGCGCCTTGTCACGAAAAAATCCTAAAAGTCGTTTAAAAATGAACCCGCAGTATATCAAACATAATTATTATCGCACCTGAACGGCGTGCAGAAATATGTAAAGATTTATAAAATTGACGTTATAATCCTTGCCATATTAATTTTGAAAATTTGTTAGGAGAACCCCATGCCTTCATTTGATATTGTTTCTGAAGTAGAAATGAACGAAGCGCAAAATGCAGTAGACAACGCTAAGCGTGAGCTTGAGACGCGTTTTGATTTTCGTGGTGTTGATGCATCAATCGAATTAAGTGATAAAGTAATCAAGCTAAAAGCTGAAGCACCACAACAAGTTATGCAGCTTTTTGATATTCTCGCTGCGAAAATTTCAAAGCGTGGTTTAGATGTATCTAGCCTTGAGCTTAAAGATGAGTCGCGCAGTGGTAAGTACGTTATGCGTGATGTTGCACTTAAGCAAGGTATTGAAAAAGACGTAGCGAAGAAAATCGTTAAGTTAATCAAAGATTCAAAAATCAAAGTGCAAGCAGCCATTCAAGGTGAAGAATTACGTGTTACGGGTAAAAAGCGTGATGATTTACAAGAAGCGATGCAAGTTGTGCGTACTGCTGATTTAGGTCAGCCATTTCAATTTAAGAACTTCCGCGATTAATTCGCTGTTTGCACTATATACATAATCTAGTGCATGAAAAATGAATTAAATTTCACTAAAAAGCCAAGCGGTCTATTCGTTTGGCTTTTTTGTTGATAAAAAAGCCTTTAGCAGTATAGCCGTCCATTGACTTTTATCCCTAAAATCATCACAATAGCGGCCTATTTTCAAGGTGCTTGCTGTACCTTCTAAGGTACCTATACTTCAAAGGTTGAAGTAGCAGCAAGATAATCGGGAAGCTGGTGCGTTTTCATGGAGAAAACAATGCCAACACTGCCCCCGCAACGGTAATGTGTGTGCCCTGCATGCGCAAAGTCCGGAGACCGGCCTTGGAGTAACTTACTATTTGCGTGTGCGGTGGGCACAGGCGAGGGGATATCATGCTAAATAAATCTACCTTAGGCGTAGCGGTTGCTGCTGCGTTGTCTTTTTCTGTGTCTGCGGATGAGCAGTCAATCGAGCATATTACAGTCACGGCGAATAAATTCGAACAATCAATTAATGATGTATTGGCCAGCGTAACTGTCATTAACCGCACTGATATTGAAGCTAGCTATGCGCGAGACCTACCAAGTTTACTTGCCACCCGCGCAGGCTTTCAAATCAATGCCAATGGTGGCTTTGGTCAAAACGCAGGTGTTTCACTGCGTGGTTCAGGCACACGTCATACACTTATCTTAATTGATGGTGTGCGCACAGGGTCTGCAACGCTTGGCTATAAAGGCATTAGCAATATTCCTTTAAACAGTATTGAACGTGTTGAGGTTATTAAAGGTTCTCGCGCTGCTGTGTATGGTTCTGATGCATTAGCGGGTGTGATTAATATTATTACTCGCAAAGCGCAAAACACGACCTTAGATGTTACATTTGGTTCTGATTCTTATCAAGAGTACCAAGTGGCTACTGGTGGTCAGTTTGCTGGTGTTGATATTGCTGTTAATGCTGGTTATGAAAAAACAGATGGCTTTGATGTATTGCAAGGCGTAGCACCCGATGAAGATGGCTATGAAAATAAAAACCTTGGCTTTAACCTAGGCTATCAAAATGAGCAACTAGGGGAGCTTTTATTACAAGGTCAGTACTCAGAAGGTGAAGCGCAGTACGATAGTTCTTTTAGTCCTGCGGATAGCAGGGTAGAAAAAGGTGAATTCGAAAATTATCAAGCTTCATTAGGTTGGAAAAAGGCCTTTGAAAAACACAGCCATGCGATTGATATTGCAATCTCAAGCGACAGCTCAGACGATTCACGTATCGACTATACAGGTGCTGCTGTGGTCGATAAGTTTGAAACTGAACGTAAGCAAATCGATTACAACGGTCAATACTTTTTCAATCAAGCGCTGACACTAAGCGGTGGTTTAAATTGGTATAAAGATAAAGTAAATACTAACTCTGGTACTTACTTAAAAGATAGCCGCGAAGTGTTTGCAGCATTTATTGGTGCTTATTATGATGATGAACAAGTACTTGCTAATTTAACGCTACGCCAAGATGATGACCAACAGTTCGGCGACGAAACAACTTATACTGCTGCTGTGGGTTATCACTTAAACGACATCGCAACATTCCGTGTAAGCCAAAGCACTGGCTTTAAATCGCCCACATTTAATGATTTATATTTCCCTGAACCAAGCCCAGGAAACCCCAATTTATTGCCTGAAACATCTGATAACCAAGAGTTAGGCTTATCATTAAATGTGAATGACATTAGCCTGGATATTGCTATTTTCCGTAATGAAATAGATAACAAAATTGCGTGGGCACCAAATGCATCAGGTAATTGGCAGCCAACAAATATCAATGAAGCTCGCCACGAAGGGATAGAGTTTAGTTTCGAAAACCAAGTATTTGGTTTTGATCATAGTGTTAACTTTACTTATCTATCAGCAGAAGATACTGAAACAGGTGAAGCGCTGACTTATGTATCAAAACAAAGCGTGAACTGGTCACTACATAAAGCATGGGGCGACTTTGATGCGGGTATTGATATGCAGTACCGAGGAGACCGCGATGGTAAACTCACGCACTTGCCTTCATATACTCTGTGGAATTTTGTAGGTCACTACCAAGCAACTGATAATTTAACCTTATCACTTCGCGTAGAAAACCTGTTCGATAAACAGTACAACGCCGTTGATGCCTATGGCACTGACTTAGATGGTGACTTCATCAACGACGAGCTTTATTACTACAACACGGCTGAGCGTCGCTTGTTTGTAGGTGCCCGTTATCAGTTCTAATAAAGAAAATTATTAGTTCTGCGTCTAAAAGCTCGCTACCTACTTAGCGGGCTTTTTTTATTTTAGTTTATCTGCGTAATGCTGAGCGAATTTTTCAAGTTTAGGTGCAATAAGAATACTGCAATAGCCTTGGTTAGGGTTTTCGGTATAGTAGTCTTGATGGTATTGCTCTGCAGGGTAAAAGTTAGTGAGTGGGCTTATTTCAGTGACTATTGGCTCGCGAATTTGCTTTTGTAAGTTAGCAATCATTGTCTCAGCCGCCACTTTTTGTTGTTCATCGTGGTAATAAATAACACTGCGATACTGGGTGCCAACATCATTACCTTGACGGTTTAGTTGCGTGGCATCGTGCAAAGTAAAAAACATTTCAAGTAAGCTGTGGTAACTAATAATACTACTGTCAAAATCAAGCTGAACGACTTCGGCGTGACCGGTTAAGCCAGTACAAATTTGCTGATAACTCGGGTTTTCAATGTCACCACCAGCATAACCAGAGCTGACGTTTAGCACACCTTTAACACGTCTAAATGCGGCATCAATACACCAGAAGCAACCACCGCCAAAAGTGGCTATTTGTATGTTGTTTTCCATTTTAATTTCCTCACCTTTTTGCTGACTATAGCTGAAAAAACAAAACGCCGTAAAGACGGCGTTTTATTATCGCTAAAGACTCGTTAAATGTCTTCCAGCGGTTTGTCTTTCGCTTGCTGTTCAAGTTTACCTTGTAAGTATTCGGGTGACTGAGTATTACGGGCAAGCGCTGTGTACGCTGCGGGAACTACATATAATGTTAGTAACGTAGCTACAATAACACCGGTAAATACCACAACACCAATAACCATTCGGCTCTCTGCACCTGGGCCACTTGCAAGTACAAGCGGGACAGAGCTCATCACAGTGGTGAGTGACGTCATGATGATAGGGCGTAAGCGTTGTGTTGCCGCTTGGGTAATGGCTTCGTTAAATTCAACGCCTTTGTCACGTAGTTGGTTAGCAAATTCAACAATTAAGATACCGTTCTTGGCGCTCAAACCAATCAACATCACGATACCTATTTGGCTGTAAATATTTAACGTCAGATCTGTAAACCATAAACCAAAGAGCGCGCCAACTAGGCCAAGTGGCACGGTTAGCATGATCACAAATGGATGTACAAAGCTTTCAAACTGGGCTGCAAGTACTAAGAAGGTCACTGTGAGCGCAAGAATGAACACATAGGTCATCGCTGATGCACCTTCGTAAAACAACTGCGATTCACCTTTGTAATCAATCGCTCCATCAATGTCATTTTCTTCAGCGGCTACTTGGTTTAAGAAATTAAGTGCTTCTTCTAGTGTGTAGCCATCAGCTAAGTTTGCACTTAACGTGATTGCACGCATACGGTTGTAACGGTTTAATCGCGATGCAGTTGCTTCTTCTTTTAAAGTAATAAGGCTGTCCAGTGGAACGAGTTCACCACTGCGCGACTTTAAGTAGATATTCGAGATATCTGTTGGGTTAGCAAAGTCTTCCTTGGTCCCTTTGAGAATTACGTCATACTCTTCACCACGGTCGATAAAGGTTGTGACACGTCGTTGCCCTAACATGGTCTCTAAAGTGCGGCCTACATCGGAAACTGATACGCCTAAATCTGCGGCTTTATTCTTGTTTATATTGATTAAAAACTGTGGAAACGTTTCTTTATAATCATGGTCAATACGCACAAGGCCTGGGTTTTTCTCTGCACGCTCTATGATGCGGTCTCGCCAATCGGCAAGTTGGTCATAATCGTTACCTTGTAATACAAACTCAATTGGACGCGATGAGCCACCGCCACCAATACCGCGGCGCATAATTGCAAATGCTCTAATATCTGTCACTTCGGTCATTTTACCGCTAATTTCGTCCATCACTTCCCATGTTGAACGCTTACGTTTATCCCAATCGGCCATACCAACGATTGCTACACCACCTTGGCCGCCCCAACCTGGCACACGAATAAGTACGCGGCTTAATTCTCCTGACTCAGAGTAAGGCATTAAACGCTCTTCAATTTTGGCCATGTTTGCCGCATTATTCTCATAACTTGCGCCTTCAGGGCCGCTCATCATGATAAAGAAAGTGCCGCGGTCTTCCTTTGGAGTGAGCTCAGATGGTACCTGCTTAAATAGCATAAAGCTGACAACACCCATTAAGATCATGGTAAATAATAGACCCCATTTACGGCTCATGTTCGATTGCAGTGAGTTGCGATAGGCATTCTCTATTTTGCTAAACGAGCGATCCATCCATTGGCTAAATTTACTTTCTTTCTCCGAGGCTTTAAGTACTTTTGAGCATAAAGCGGGAGACAGTGTCAGTGCTGTGATACTTGAAAAGAACACCGCAGCACTCACCGCCATAGCAAACTCGGTAAATAACGCACCAATTCGGCCATCCATAAATACCAGCGGTACGAATACAGAAATAAGCACAAGTGTGGTGGCAATAATAGCAAACCCCACTTCTCGGGCACCACGAAAAGCCGCAAGTAAAGGCGGCTCGCCAAGCTCAATTCGGCGGTGGATATTTTCAAGCATCACAATGGCGTCATCTACCACTAGGCCGATAGCTAGCACTAAAGCGAGCAGGGTAAGTAAGTTGATTGAGTAGCCCATTGCAAGTAAGAACATAAAGCTACCAACAAGAGCCACAGGTACTGTTACTGCAGGCACTAAGGTTGCGCGAATATTGCCAAGGAATAAGTAAATAACTAAGACAACGAGTGCCATTGAAATTGCGAGGGTACGGTACACCTCATCAATCGATTCTTTGATGAAAACAGACGAGTCATAACTGTCTTCAATGGTGGTACCTTCAGGTAAGTTGCGTTTGATTTTTTCAAGCTCAGCGCGAGCGTTATCAACCACAGTTAAGGTATTCGCTTTGGCTTGCTTTACGATACCCAAACCAATCATATTTCGACCATTACCACGAAATAGGCTTTCGTCGTCGGCCGCTTCTAAGTGAACATCTGCAACTTCGCCAAGGCGAACTAAGTAGCCGTCATCACCACGCTTAATTACAAGGTTTCTAAAATCACGCTGGTCTTTATAACTACGGGCAGTACGAACGGTAAAATCACGGTCAATCGATTCAATTTCACCCGCAGGAAGTTCTACGTTTTCTGTACGAAGGGTATTTTCGATGTCACTGCTGGTGATACCTCGAGCAGCCATGGCTTTGCGGTTTAGCCAAATTTTCATTGCGTATTTACGCTCACCACCTACACGAACGTTTGAAACACCGTCAACAACGGCTAAACGGTCGACAATAAAACGCTGTGCGTAGTCAGATAGCTGTAATGAGTCCATCGTTGTACTGTTTAGCACGAACCAAGCAATCGGACTCTCATCACTATTCGATTTTGAAACTTCGGGTGGGCGAACTTGTTCCGGTAGGCTATCAAGTGCTCTCGCTACACGCTCACGAACATCGTTTGATGCGGCATCAATATCACGACTGATATTAAACTCAATGGTGATGTTAGAGCGGCCATTGCGGCTTGATGAGTTAATACTTTTTATGCCTTCAATACCCGATATACGGTTTTCGAGTACTTGGGTTATTTTGGTTTCGATTATCTCTGCGCTGGCTCCTGTATACTCAGTGCTTACACTCACAATTGGCGTTTCAATATCAGGGTATTCACGCAGTGGTAGCATTGAAAATGCAACGAGACCAAAGGTAAGCAGCAATAAGTTTATTACGATCGCAAAGACCGGACGTTTAACGCTAGTATCTGTAATTTTCATGCTTTAGCCCTTGATACTAACTTTACTGCCGGTACGGATTTTAATGATCCCTTCGGTGACAACTTGTTGGCCATTCTCAAGGCCCTTATCAATAGCAACCCAGCCATTGTGACGGCCAGCAACGTGTACTTCAACCTTGTTCACCACGCCGTCTTCAATTTGGAAAACATAGTGTTTATCCTGCTGAGGAATAACCGCTTTTTCTGGCACCATAAGCGCTTGGTTTGAACTAAGCTGCAAGGCGGTATTTAGTAGCATACCTGGGCGTAGTAAACGGCTACTATTTACAAAGCTAGCTGTTACTTCAACACTGCGTGTTACAGAATCAATGCGTGAGCTAATATGAGTCACTTTGCCATTAAAGGTTTTTTCTGGGTAGGCATCGTTTTGAGTCATGACTTTCATACCAAGCTGTAATTGTGCTAGGTATTTTTCAGGCACTTTAAAATCAACTTTAATAATGCTGATGTCATCCAAGGTGGTAATATTTGTGGTGCTACTTACATAGGTACCAATAGATATTTCACGTTTACCTAACAATCCCGAGAATGGCGCTGTAATTGTCATTTCGGCTAGTTTTGTTTTTGCACTTTCAAGCTGAGCTTCGGTTGCATCTACACGTGATAATTGCTCTTCAAGTAATGATTTAGCTGTTGCTTGTGAGCGTGAAAGCTCGGTTAAACGCTCTAGTTGGCGTTTTTCTTCTCTGAGGTTAATACTGAGTTCTTTAACGGTCAGTTGTTCTTCTTGTGACTGAAGTTGTACGAGTTTTTGACCTTTACTGACCAAGTCGCCATCATTAAAGTAGATGTCAGTCACATAATCACTTTGGGCACTACGAATATAAATGGCTTGGTTAGCGCGAGCACTACCTATTGCTTCGATAAGTACCGCATTTTCTTCTGAGGTAACGGTGTGTGCGCTGACCTGAGTTGCAGTATCACCAAAGCCAGTTTGTTCACCTTGGCTTGAAGGTAAGTACAAATAAACACATAACCCTAATAACAGGGTAATAATAAAAGGAAAAAGCGCTTTGCCAGATTGTGTAGAATACATCATTGTGTTACCAGAGAATTAGTTGAGTGTAGTGTACAAAATTAGTACGTGTCGAGTATGTCAGGTATCCCGTAAATTTGTGCATTTGGCGTAAAAGTAAAAAAATGGCTGAGTTTGTTCCTGAAATGTAACTAAAAGTGAGTGTTTGCTATGAGTAAAGAGTCAAAATGTAACTACTGCCTGATGTTACGAAAAGTCGTGTTAGTGGGCATTGTTATGTTCGTATTTTATTTTTCTGTGTATGGTTAATATGTCTGATATTTTGAATATTCGTGCTCACGCATCCCGTCATGGTATCGAGTTTTTGCTAGTGGGTGGGATTGGGCTAACATTTATTATGTTATTTAATTTGCTAAGGCCTGGCGAAATTAGCATTATCGAGATTTTTCTCGCGAGTAGCTGTATTGCAGCGATATTCATTGGTTATTTAAAAACGCAGGAACCCTACTTTAGTTTCACATTCTGCGAAGATGCGCTCATTTATCGTCATAAAGTCGGATATTGGCAGTTAAATAGAGAGAATTTTCATCATAGTGGTATACCAAAAGTGGAACAAGGCTTAGAATACCTTGAGTTAAATGCAGTTGGTATTAAACTCAATAACATAGATGAGTTTTTGATGCAGATACAGCCAAGAATCGCAGGGCGATTATTGATTGAGCAGCGTCACCTGTTTATGCAAGTAGTTCAAAAACATTGCAAAAATGGGGATTGCCCATCAGAATGGTTAATTGAGGATACGCAATACACGGCTCCAAGCGGGCAGCGTTACAAAGGATTGATAGCTATGTTTGCCAATCGAACACGGCATCTTGGTCAATTGACAGGGTATGATCTACTGTTACCTGCCAATGTACTCGATACTGATATTTGGCAATTTAGTGCATATTTAAATCGTTGGAAATTAAATCCTAATGAGTTTATAAATACTCAATTACACAAAAATGTGAATCGTTAGGTGGTAGTAAGCAGGATAAGGCTATGAGTCAAGAACGTTCTTTTATTAAAAGTGGTCGAAACACGATAATTCATAAAGATAGAAAGCTCGATCTAGTTATCGTGAATGGCGAAAACCACCCACGAATTAAGGTGACCCAAAACGGGCTTGAACCTTTTAAAGAAGAACTGCCAAAAAATCGTCGTGAAGCGAAAGAGCGCTACCTTGAAATGGTTTATATTACGAGTGCAGATGTTTTCGCAGAAGAAAAGCGGTTGCTCTTTATTCAATCCTTAGATGGACGTGAATATAAGGTGGATTACAGTAAAATAGGCACTAAGCTATTTGTGCGTATTCATCAGGATAGCTATCTCTAAGCCCTTCTTTAATTTGGCACTTTACTTGCTTGCTATTCACTAATTTGACGGCTGGAAATGACTCTGGCTTTGTTTTCTAAGGTGATTAACATGAGACGAGTGCCCCTTCTTGCTATTGTTATAACAACACTAACAGCATGTGGCGGTGGTGGTAGTGATAGCGACAATACCCCTACTGCTGCGACAGTTAACGCAGGCGCAGATCAACAAATAATAGAAAAAAGTGAATTTACTGTCGTGGCAAAAGGCTCGCCAGCGGATGGTACCTTTACTTGGCAGCGGGTGAGTGGCCCCGCTATAGAAGGGTTTCCTGCTGATGGTGCTGAGCAATCTTTAACTGCGCCTGATATTAAGCTCGATTCAGAACTGGTACTTCGTGTGGATTACCAAACAGCTGATGGTCAGTTAGTGAGTGATGAAGTGAGCATTTTTATCAGCTCTAATAATCAGCTTCCACAACCTGTGATCACACAAATCGCCCCTGAAGAACTCCCTTCTCAGTATAATGATGAAATTATTTTAAGTGGTGAAGAGTCGTTCGATCTTGACGAAAATGGTTCAATAAACGGTTATCTTTGGTCACAACTGTCAGGCCCAGATCTCGTTATCAATAGCTATACAGATAAAACAATCAGCTTTAATCATCCTCTGCTTGAAGCGAATACACAAATGACATGGCAGTTGACTGTCACTGATGACGAAGGGGGCTCAGCAAGTATCGAACAAACGTTTACGTTAAATAAAACGAACGAGATTATTGTTGCAAATGCAGGGCAAGATCAGCAGGTTATTGAGTTTGACACCGTAACACTTGATGCGACTAATAGTGAGGTTGTTACCACAACCAAGCAATGTTTTTGGCAGCAGGTAACGGGCGAGGTTGTGACACTTGCAAATCAAAATCAATGTATCACTTCATTCACTGCCCCAGATGTTGATTCAGACACGGAACTCAGTTTTGAAGTCACTGTAACGGATAGTAAGTCACGTAGTGATACTGATACAGTGGTTATTGATATTAGCCCTAAACCACTTGGTTACATTAACGATACGGGCATGAATGATTGTTATAACAATTCGCAAAAAATTAATTGCAACAGTGACGATTTCCCAAATCAAGATGCTGATTTAGGCAGAGACAGTGTTGCTAATCAGCTTGATAAGGTGGGGCAAGGCGACTTGGCATTTGATTTCACAAAATTAAACCAATTTGCAGATGAGTTGCCCGATGATGCCACAAACTTTAGCTGCGTTCGAGATAATGTGACGGGGTTGATTTGGGAAGTAAAAGCGGCAAGTTCAGCTCTGCCACCGGCAACGACTGTCCGTGCCTCAACAAATCACTACACTTGGTATTTAGATGAGGGAAATGGAGCACAAACAGGAAGTGTGCAAGGTGCGCCAAATTCAACATGTCCAAGTAATACCGCCTGTGGTTTACAAACTTATGTAGAAGAAGTTAATGCCACTGATTTTTGCGGGGGCACAAACTGGCGAGTGCCTACTTATACTGAGTTGCAAGGCTTGCTCGATTACTCTAAACAAGGTGAAGCAAGCTTACTGAGTAGTGAGTTTTTCCCAAATCAACCTGATGCGACCCAGTTAAGCAGTAATAGTGACGCATTTATGCCGTACTGGACATCACAAACTGCTGCTGATGGCACGAGTCTATCGCAGGCCTATATTATTGATATGAGTAGCGCGAACGATTTAGCGTATCCAAAAAACAATACAGCGTTTGTTCGCTTAGTCAGAACACCAGGAGAGTAAAATGCGTCAATTATCTTTGCTAGTATCGGTTGGATTATTTGCAGCATCAGCCGGTGTTGCTCAAGCACAAGTGTGTTACGACGGTGTCGCAGAAACGACGCCAACAACGCGGTTTGTTATTAATGACGATGGCACGGTAAGCGATAGCAAAACAGGGTTAATGTGGCAACGCTGTAGCTTTGGTCAAAGCTATAATACAGAAACATTAAACTGTGAAGGAACGAGCCAACAATTATCATGGGGTGAGGCATTACGCGGCGCAACGATGAGTGATTATGCTCAGTATAGCGACTGGCATGTGCCAAACATAAAAGAATTGGCAAGCATTTTAGAACATCAATGTGTTCAACCGAGCATTAATGAACAAGTTTTCTATGCCACCAAATTACAAAACTACTGGAGCAGTACCTCAGGTAAAGAACGAACTGATCTTGCTTGGGTTTATCAATTTGATAAAGGCGTAAATAGCTTACATGCGAAAACGTCGGATCTGTATTTACGCCTAGTTCGTTACGAAAAGTAACGTTGAATTATTTCTAACCGCGCTTTTTCAAGCGCGGTTTTTATATCAGCCCCTTTTATACCTTGAGCAATAAACTGCTGAGGATTGACAGCGCGTGCTTGCTTGGCTGCTTGTTCAAGTTCATTAGCAAAGTTAAGTGGTTTTTGTTCACTGATCTCAAGCGCTTCTAAAACTTGCTCGAAGCGCTCTGGGCGTCGCCACAAATCAAGCTGATTAAAGCAGCTAAGAACCGCATTGCTATCTAATTGACTAGCACACAGTGTTTGCCTGTGTGCTTGCGCGTTTAATGCTAAATCTCGTACTTCATTGGGTAAACGAATTTTCTGAGCGAGCGTTTTAATTGCCTCTTCACTGAACGAAAGTGTTACTTGGCTAAACAGTAATGCAGTATTGGTAATTCCACGTTGCTGTGCATAATTAAAGCGGGCTTGTAAGGTGCGATATAAGGCACTGTCCCACTGCTTTTCAAGGAAAGGACTGATTACGTGTAAGCCTTTTATAGCGAATAATACATTTAAAAATTCCGCGAAGGCTCCATCACTTAATGACTTTTCGCATTCTAGCCAAATACGTTCTGCGGTGAGCGTTTCAAGCTCGCCATTCGCCACCATAGACATAAGCAAACGGTTAGTTTCAGGTGCAATGGTAAAGCCTAAGTAATGATAGCGGGCTGCAAAGCGAGCAACACGGAGAATGCGTAAAGGATCTTCACTAAAGGCATCAGACACATGGCGTAAGATACGGTTTTTAATATCATTTTGGCCGTTGAATGGATCGAACAATGTGCCGTCTTTCGCTTGAGCAATGGCATTAACGGTCAGATCACGGCGTATTAAATCTTCTTCTAAGGTGACATCAGGGGCGAAGTCGCAAATAAAGCCAGTATACCCTTCCCCTTGCTTTCGCTCTGTGCGAGCGAGTGCATATTCTTCTTTTGTTTTTGGATGTAAAAAAACAGGAAAATCTTTACCAACTTGTTGATAGCCTTGCTTAAGTAGTTCTTCTGGTGTCGCACCAACCACAACGTAATCACGCTCTTTTATCTCACGACCCAGTAGGGCATCCCTGACTGCGCCACCCACTAAATAAACCTGCATAGTTCACCTGCTATTTTGCCTTTTTGGTATTTTACGTTATTTATTCATTAAAATGCGAACAAGGTTTTAAGTGGCGTTTTTTTTTGCCATTATAGGCCGTGATTTTAAACGCAAGGAATATCACGGTGTATTTAAGCTATTTTGGCTTGTCAGAAAAACCTTTTTCGATTGCTCCGAACCCTGAATATTTATTTCTCAGTGAACGCCACAAAGAAGCGTTAGCGCATCTAACTTACGGCCTAGGAGAAGCGGGAGGGTTTGTATTGCTGACAGGTGAGGTGGGGACAGGGAAAACAACATTAACAAGAAGCCTGCAAGAACAGCTTCCAGAAAATACACAAGTTGCACAAATTCATAATCCTGCCTTATCGCAACTTGAATTGTTGGCCAGTATTTGTGATGAATTAAATATTACTTACGACAGCAATAATGCGACGTTGAAAACATTAACCGATGTGATCAAAAAGCATTTGGAGTCAAATAATAGCGCGGGTGGCCACACCATTTTAATTATTGATGAAGCGCAATTACTTGCTCCTGATGTACTTGAGCAATTGCGTTTATTGACCAATATAGAAACGGATCATAAAAAGCTATTACAAATCGTTTTAGTGGGACAACCAGAGTTACAAGCATTACTTAAACGCACAGAACTTAGGCAATTGGCACAGCGTATAACAGCACGCTATCATCTATTACCGCTAACAGAAGGGCAAGTATTTGCGTATGTTAAACATCGTTTGTCTAAAGCAGGAACCGAACAAGCGTTGTTCTCCAGGGATGCTCTAAAGGCTATCTATCAAGTGACGCAGGGCGTCCCGAGATTGATTAACCTATTGTGTGAACGCTGTTTAGTGGGTGCTTTTTCTCAACAAAAGTTGAGCATAGATAGTGAACTGGTGATGCGTTCTGCCGAGGAAGCTTTGCCACCAAGTAGCACAGTCATTACAGCAACCGCCAATACACAATCCAATTATGTTTGGCTTTACCCTGTTTCATTTTTAGTCGTCTTAGGTGTGGGTATTGGTTTATCCTACCTAATATAAAGAGTGCTCATTTATGTCATTACTTTTAGATGCAATTAAACAATCTGGTCAGCATGAGCAAACCGCCGCTGAGCATGACCAAGCTGCATTACAATTAAAACAGCAGCAGGAATTAACTCGTTACAGACGCCTTGCCCTGTCATTTGGGCTTTTATTAGCTGCGATTTTGACGCTGATGGCAGGGTTTTCAATTGGCAAATGGCTACAAAATAATAAGTCATTGGATAGCGCAGTTGTTACAAGCACGCAGCAAACGCTTGATAAAAAAGAGACAGTGGAGAATACGGAACAAGCTGCCACTGACGCTGCGCAAACGGCTGCTCAGCCACACGCAATAAATGCGGCTGTAACGTCAACACAACTCCCGCAACCTTCAATGCAGCAAATGCCTGTGCAAGGGCAACAATATCAATGGGTTCAGGTGCCAGTAAATTCAGTTCCTGTGTATGTCAATCAGGGGCAGCCTGTTTATCAACAGCCAATTTATCAAGGTCAACCGATTTATCAAACACAGCCGCAGTTTTCACAGCCTGTGCAAATGACGCAAAATAATAGCTCGCGACAGGTAAGCGACCAAGGTATTGATTTAAGTAAATATAAGGTATTGGGTAAGCCACTAAATAGCGAGCCATCAGCCCCCCCTCAGCAAACCCTCGACAATGACGAGCTTAAAGATGTGCCCGATACGTTGAAAGATGCATTTGCTAAAGCGGTGCAGGATGTTGATAGTCAGCATTTTTCAGAAGTCACTCACAGTACGAAAAACTCATCCTATGCCGAGCCCATTGAGCTATTACCTGTATCGTTACAAAACCAGTTACCTACGATTAAGTATCAGGCACATATTTATGCGTCAGAAACATCAAAACGTTGGATTAAGCTAAATGGCCGTGAATTATATGAAGGTGACAGTATAGGTGTGCTGTCAGTGGTCGAGATTACGCCAGAGCAAAGTTTGCTCAGTTACGATGGTTACGAGTTTACTTTGAAAGCACTACAAGATTGGCCTGAATAGGTTTTACTAAAACTGATAGCTTAGGGCGACTTTTATATTACGACCAAATATAGGTCGCCCATAAAATAGGGGATCTTGGTGGTTTAAATCATCTCTGGGATTGCCTTCTGTTAAACCAAGCGTGTTGGTGAGGTTTTTAATTTCTAGCTGTAAGCTTAACTGCTCATTCATGGTGAACTCACTGAAAAAATCCCATGTTTGATAAGCTGGCAATGCGAATTGATTGGCGGTATCGGAGTATCGCTCGCCGATGTAAGCCCATGTGATCGCAGCTTGAAAATTGTCTGACTTATACTCCGGTGTCAGTCGAAACTGTAGCTCAGGTGTGCGGGTTATTTGGTTACCATTAAACTCGCTTTGAGGAAGGGATGATGGGATCCCATAGAACCCTGCATCTTGCCATACCCCAACGCCTTTGAATTGCCAAGATGCGTTGTATTGGTAGCTGAATTCAAATTCTAACCCTTGCGTTTGTGTGTTAATTAAAATTGCCTTTTGTGGCCCTGTTGCACCTCTATAAACAGTAAAAGGAAGCGGGTCAAAATTAGTATCAAATAAAGCCCCACTAAATTGCCAATGTGATGTTTGCAGTCGTAAGCCGATTTCACCCAAGGTTAAACGTATTGGTTTGCCAAAGTTTTGCTGGTCTCGCTCAATATTGTTGGAAGCCCAACCACGCGCATTACCAAAATTAATTAATCGAGGCATTTCAAAAGCGTCTGAGTAGCGAGCAAATACGGCAAGGTGTTGCTGTATCTGATAATTCGCGCCAACACTAAACGCTGTTTGGTTAAATGTGTCATGTAATGAACTTGGGGCAAGGTAATGCGAGTAATAAGGCTTTAGCGAATTGGTTGGTGATATTGCGCCTTCAAATAGGGTGCTGTCTAAGTTGAGGTTTTCATTACGAAGCGCAAGGTCAAACCTAAGGCTGTCTGTGATTTGCCAATCAAAATTAGCATAAAAAGAATGGGATTCAGATAAACCGACTCCTTTTAAATACACAGGACCTGCATACGATAAAAAGCCTTGTTCATTGAAGTTACCAACAACTTCTCCTTGATTATTTGTCAGTACAATTTCTAAACGATCAGGTTGATGCTTTACATCTGTGAGTAATTCACCAAGCCATTGGTCAAGGGGTAATGAGCTAAAGTCGCTGCGCGCATAAATATGCCCTAAGCTGAGTGACCAGTGCTCATCAAGATAATTGATTCGAAAGTGGTTAATCAACTGTTGTTGTTTGTAGTGTGAGTGCAGTGGGAAACTGGAGGTGACTAAGCCATTTTCATTGAGGCGGCTAGGGTCATCGATTAATTTGTGGTCGCTTACCCGTCGGTACTGTGCGGTTAAATCTGTATCTGCAAAAGAGTGTTTAAAATCGGTTATATCTTGTTGTTGTAAACGGCTTTGGGCATCAACAATGGTTTGGTTGCCTAAGTTCATAAGCGTGTAAAGTTCATTGTTTAGCTTAGCGTAACGAGTGCGGTTAGTGATATTTACTTTGTCACTCAGTGGCGCTTTAAATACTAACGTGTAGCTATTCATTTGTGTATGCTGAGCATCACCCAAATCATGAACAAGCGGGCCTTCAGGAGTGCGAAACGCTAACAATTTTAAATCGTCACTCAATAACGTGCCATCGTCATAGGCAAGACTATCGAGTTGTTGAATTTTTTGTTTATTTTCTAAAATTAGCGGAGCATAAAAGCTGGTTTTATCATTTAGGTGTTTGTAGCTAAAGTCAAACTCAAAACTGTCAGTTAACCAACTGATTTTTGTACTGAATTGGCCTCCTTTATCCGCTTTATAGCCAGGTTCACGAATACCATCTGAGGTACGGTAAAATCCACCGATTGTATAAAACAGTTCATCAGTTAAAGGGCCCGTAAAGACACCGTCAAAGCGTGTGTAATCATAGCTGATGCCATGACTTAATTTGATTAGGTTAAATGGTATTGCAGAGCCTTGTCTTGTTATATAGTTCACCATAGCCGCAGGGCCATTAAGGGTAAAAATACCGCTGCTACCACCACGTACAGCTTCGATGGTCTGGTGGGTCAGATCGGGTCGTAAGAAAAAATCCCCCCATATTCCATCGTACGTAATGGGCAAGCCATCTTCCATCAAACTAATAAAACGAAACCCTTCACCGCCTCTTAAGCCTCTTGGTGAGACATTATTGTTTGTTTCGCCGCCTGAGTCTTCAACCCAAAAACCGGTGACGTTTTTAAGCACCTCAGCGCTTGAATAAGGTGTTTGTTGCTCAAGCTGAGAGCTGGATAGTTGTGTAATAGAAATGGAAGAATTTAAGATATTACGACTTTTACCACTGACACCTGTTACGATGATGCGTTCAAAATCATCAGTGGGCGTTTGCTTTGATAGCGTGACAAAGATGCGCTGCTCAGTCAAAGCGAGTGTGAACTGATAGCAAGAGCCTTGCAGGACGTCAGTGAGTATTTCACTCAACGTGAAGTCCCCTTGTAAAGGTGGAAGCACGCTATGTTCACTGATTGAGGCAGCACTGAGCTGCCAGCCACTTTGCGCTGCAATATCGAGCAAGCGCTGTTGCAAGGTTGCTTCAGCTAAATCGAATGCATAGTCAGTGCTAGCATGTGCTTTGCTAGTAAATAATATTAACCATATTAGTGTTGTGGTTAATAGTCTTAACAACATAGTTTAATTAGATATTTTTATTATTGTTTAAACTTTGTACCACTTTTAGCTTATTTTCGCTATGACACTTTTAGCTAATCTGCTGTCAATGTAAAAACATGGCCTTTTTGAGTCACTGTAATAGGGTAAATTTTTTCTAAACTACTTAACCAACCTTCGATTTCAGTTGTTAAGAATGTGCCGTTGTAGGTGAGTTCTGTTAGTTTTTTATCGCTTAAATTAACTTGAACTTCACTGTACCTTGCAACATCATTAAGCACATCACCCAAGCGCGCATTTTGGTAGACTAAATAGCCTTTTTGCCAGCCCATAGTCAGCGAGTCACCTTGTGCTTTAGTGTGTGTAACTTTACCTGCCTTTGTCATTTCGACAGCTTGTCCTTGAGTGAGTGTGACAGCGTCTTGTTGAGCCACAGAGACACTGCCTTCTAGCACATCAACACGAATAGAGGCTGGATTTGCTCGTATATTAAAGATGGTGCCTAACGCTGTTACTTCACTGTTTTGATAACGCACAACAAAGGGTCTTTGCTTATCTTTACTGACATTAAAAAGTGCTTCGCCTTGGTATAAAATTAGTTCGCGAGATGCGTTGCTATAACGAACGGCAAGTTGAGTATTCGCACCTAAGTCTATTTGACTGCCATCGTCTAAAGTAAAAGAGCGATGCTCATTAATTGTGGTATGAAAAAATTCATTTGATACTTTGTTATTTGCACTTGCTTGGGGGCTCACAGTGCTCATTGTTTTTATAGGCGACTCTTGATTTACTAAGAAAATAAAACCAAATAGCAAGCAGCTCGCTGCTATGGCTAAATAGCCTGTTATAGCGCGATATTTAGAACGTGTTTTGTTAGACGTAACAGCATCAAGCTCAGCCAATTGCTGTGTCACAAACTCATCACTTAATGCGGTTGATGTCGTCCAAAGCGACTGCATTTTTTCAAACACTTCACGATGGACTGTGCTTTGAGCTAGCCACTCGTTAAGCTCGTCAGGGTAGCGATTTGTTTCGCTTTCAGTAAACTTTTCATCTAATACAAGTAACCACTCAGCAGCTTGCTCTTCGATATTTGCTAAGTCGTTCGGTGATGGGTTCATGCTAAGATCCTTAAAACTCATGACTAAAGCTCATGTTGCAATTGCTGGTAGCAATGACGAACTGCACGTAAAACATATTTTCTTACCATACTGGGTGAAATCTGTAAGGTTAAAGCTATTTCTTCGTAGCTTTGTCCTCGTATTTTATATAACAAGAATGCTAGTCTGCATTTATCAGGCAAACTAATGAGAGATTTTTCCATTTCTTTTAGCAACTCATTATTATGATGTGTTTTCTCTGGGTTTATAGAGCTGACAGGTTGCGTGCTGTTATCTGTATCAGAGATAAACTCATCAAATGGGCTGCGTGCTTTACGTCTTAATTTATCTATTGCTAAATTAGTTGCTATTTTATACAGGTAAGCAGCGATGTAATTGCTTATTTTTTCTTGCTCTAACCCTAGCAGCTTAACAAAGGCTTCTTGCGCAACATCTTCTGCTTCACGTTTGTCTAGTCCTTTACTCATGATATGACGTATCAGTTTTTGCTGTTGCTTTAAAAACAACTGCTCAACTTGCTGGCGGCGACTACGCTGACAGTCTGATTCGGTATCGACTGAATCAATGGATTTGCGTCTAAAAGATAATAACGGTGGCATGAATCCGCATCCTACTCTTCCATTTGTATTGCATGTAGCGAGCCGAACATAGTCGGCTCGTCAGTGTTGACTATTAATTCAAGGTGGCCACTCGGCTCACTTTGCCTGAATCACTCACTGTTCTTAGTTGAACAGCACTTGATGTTGTTAATGTTACGGGTCCTGTATAGTCATGCCATGTCATTCCATTGTCTAATGAGTACTGGGTCTGCATGCCAACAAATCGTGTATTAACGATTAACTGGCCATTATCTATCGTCGCCCCGGGGAGTGGGATACGATAATTTACTCCAAACTGTTTAGGTATTTGAGCATTAATATCGACAACTTGGTAGTAGTCCAATAGTGGTAAGGCATGTTGCCCTAATGTGTTTGTAAATGTATGCCATGCTTGTTCAGTGGCTAAACCTTCGGCTGGCATATCTTGCACCCAAGCTCGCTCTGCTGCGCCGAGTAACTTAGGAAATGTCATGTAGTCTAATATTTCGGGTGATTTTTGGTTTTCACCAAACAGCTGCGCCTGAATACCTTGCACGTTTTGTTTACCCGTTTCACTGAGTAAAACCCACTTAGGATCCCATGGTACAGGGTTGCCAAGTTTGTCTTTTACCGCGTTGGCATAAATATTAAATGGGCGGTACTCAAATGTCTTTTTCGTGTCTGTATAGCCTGCCCAATGATAACCAATTTCATCAGGGTGCTTGTTGTAAGCTAAATCAAGATACAAGTTAGTTGCATGAGCAAGTACTACTTTTTTACCTTGGTTTGCGAACTTATAAGCTTGATGTTCATTTCCCCAGCCCCAGACATTATTCCAAAACACAGGGTAGATATCGCCGTAGTCAACATTGCCTGTGCCGTTGTGAGACAACACGTCTCCCCAACTTGCCATATCGAAGCCGTGTTGATTAATTATTTGCTTCCAACGAAGAAAGAAGTAATCAAAAATTTCAGCATCTGTTTTTCCTGCTGTGGCAGGGTTTTGTTGTATTGCAGGAGATTGTGCCCACCATTCGTTTGGACCTAAGTGAGGCAATTCATCGCCCCCGCCGTGCAGGCGTGTGATGGTTGCATCAGGTACTGCATCATAAATTGCACGTGTTTGCTCAACAACATGATTTAAGAAAGTAAACGTGCTCTCTAAGGATGGATTGATAAAGTTGTCAGTGTAAAACTGTGGTGTGTAATATTGAGACTGGTCGAGTGGGTCGATTAATCTATATTTAGACGCTTCGATTGGGTCTGTATTTTTGTACTTATTGTAGCGATATTCCATTGCTTTAATTGCTGCGCGGGCATGAGCAGGAAAATCATATTCAATAATAACATCAATATGACGGTCGGCTGCGTATTGCAAAATTTCTTTAAAGTCTTCAACAGTGTAAAAACCCCAGCCCTTACCTAGGTAGTTTTGCTGCGCGATTTCGAACCCTTGAAAACTGGGCGGGGTACCTAAATTCGCTGCTGTTTTATCACTTGGTTTATTGTCAATGCCATCACCTTGAGCAAATTCATTGGCTGCGCCCATAAATGTATGCAGCATAGATGTTTCATTGAGGTCATAGCCACGCTTAGCACCAAATTCAGTTAACTCAGGAATACCAGGAATTTCTAATCGCCAGCCTTCGTCGTTGGCGACATTAATCTCAAACTTATTTAGTTTGTAAAAAGCCATTAAATCTAACAGCTTAAACACAGTTTCCTTTGACTGAAAGTTACGAGAAACATCAAGCATCATGCCGCGGTACTCAAATCGAGGCGCGTCTAAAATCGTCGTGGCAGGTAGAATGGTGTTGTCGGATAAGGTGCTTGAGTTTTTTGCGTTTTTATACACTGATGTGGGGATCATCTGGCGTAGTGTTTGTATTGCGTAAAATACACCTTGCTCATCGCTGCCTGTAATTGTAATACCTGTAAATGGATCTATTTCTAGTTTGTAGGCACTTTTATCAGCTTGATTATCTTGGTTAGTATCTAAATGTGGATCAAGTTGTAACTTGATATGATTTGGGCCATTTTGAGTGGTTGTATTAACTGCAAATGTGCCACTTAATATGTCGCTTAAAGCAGTTTGTAAAAAAGCCGCTTCTTTATTAAGTGATGCTGGTGCAGAAATCGTTGTTAGCTGACTCATCAATGTTAAAAACTCATTGTCGATTGTAACGACTGAATGAGGTTGTGGAACCAGCTGGTTTTTTAATGGCAATGAGAGAATCGATGCATTATTTTCAGCATATCTTAATGCGGTGGTTTGCACGGGCATCACATCATTTGTGGCCTGTGTCGTTTGTTTAGGATCGCTAGGGTCCATAAACACATCAACAAGTACAGCTTGAGGCGTTTGTCCGTTATAGCTGATATGAAAGCCAGAAGGAGAGTCATTTTTCAGCATTTGCCAGTATTGAGCAATGATCTCAATTTCACGCGACTCCCCAGGTTGAATAGGTGTAAAACCAGTAATAGGTTTTAAAACAAAGTAGTCACCGCTTTTGGCGGCATCTGCATTTTCTAGACTTAGTTTTTGTGCGGCAATATGTTGGCGTGCGTATTGTCCATTTGGGTCAGAGTCTGGCAGAACACTGGCTGGTGGTCTTACTGAGCTAAAAAATAACGACCAGCCCGATTCACCTAATGGTTCTAAGCCATTGTTGGTGATTGTTAAACTACCAAGAAAAATATTCTCACCAATCCCATGGTCAATGACTTGCCAGCTTAAAGCAAGGTTATCGGGGTGAGGTTGTGCAATGCTAAATTGGCTTGCTGTGAGTAGTGCTAAGCTCGATAGTGTTGTTGTAATTGTGTGCTTCTTTGCAAACATGGTGGCTCCTAAGACATTGTTATTGTATAGATAGAGCTGGTACCGCAAGTTGACTCTAATTTTATAAACGTCTTAAGAAGAAGATTTGGGAATTAAAATTTAAAAAAAGCCCTAAATACTGCTTTTGTATTAGGGCTAAGCACGTTAATGAACTGCAATTTCATCAATATATAAAGGAAGTTTAGGGATCTGAATGTCCTGAGATTTCTTGCTATTGATAGCGATCACTTTTAAAAAGCGTAATGTTGTCGGCTGAAAAGATAATACCGACATAGGGCCCTGTGGTGAGGTTACTTTTGCCAGTGTTGTCCATTGCTGCTTATCATCAGAGCCGAGAATGACTATTTCTGTTGGCGGATGCAACTGGCGGTGACGACCACTGTTATAGCCTAATTGCACTTGTTTAACTAAAGTCGGTGATTCAAAATCAATAATGGCCTCAAGATCGGTGTCATAAAAAATAGCGTAATCTTCGACACTATAAAACTGATCAAATGCAAACTGACCATCTTGCAATTTATGCGCTGATTGCTCAGCTGCAGGGTAGGTTAGGGTGATGTTTTTACCCAGTGCTAGGTGAGGGCTAAGTGTAAGGCGTGCATCGCCAATAAGTTGCCCTTGTGATTTTACATAGCTGCGAGCACGGACTTGGGTGTATGATTTAATCGTGATAGGTGCTTGATACTTATTAGACGCTAAAGTGGGTTCGCTGCCATCAAGCGTATAATAAATAGCGGTACCTTCGATATCAGTGGTTATTGTGACAAGCAGTTTATTGTCTTGAACTGTACTACTAATAATCGGTTTATAGCTACTTTTAGCGGTATTGATATGCATTTTTTGATAGCGTTTTAATAAGCTAGGTAAGCGGTTCTGACTATAATCATGCCATGATTTACCTTCTTTATTTGACCATAAGGTTTCACTTAGCGCACTGAGTCTAGGGAATAGCATGTATTCAGCATGACGCGGTGTTTTAATATACTCAGTCCAGAGTGCGCCTTGAGCACCTATAATATATTCGCGCTGTTGAGAGGTTAAATGGCTAGGCTCAGGGTCGTATTGATACACATTTTTTAAACGCGATAATCCGTGAATTGCCTTGGGTTCATCAAGGTTACGAGATTGATAGGCATCAAAATAGATATACTGGTACGGACTCATAATGACTTGATGTCCCATTTTTGCTGCTTGCACGCCTCCTTCGGTTCCTCGCCAAGACATGATGACAGCATCATCAGCAACTCCACCTTCTAATATTTCATCCCAGCCAATGACTGTTTTATCAAGATCCTGCACTATTTTAGCAACTCGCTTAATAAAGTAGCTTTGTACTTGCTCTGGCGTAGTGAGGTCATGTTGCTGCATTAATTTTTTCACAATGGGGCTTTCTAACCATTGTTTTTTTATTACTTCATCACCCCCTATATGAATGTATTTACTAGGGAAAAGTGCTGCGACTTCTTTGTAAACAACAGATAAAAACTCAAACACATCCTCGCGAGGGCATAGCACGTCTTCAAAAATACCAAATTGTGCTTGTACGTTGACGGCCTGCTGGTGGCAAGACAGCTCAGGATAAGCAGCCAGTAATGCCGAGCTGTGTCCTGGAATATCTATCTCAGGGATCACCTCGATGTGACGTGCTTTAGCATACTCTACGACTTCTTTGATTTGTGCTTTTGTATAGAAGCCTGAAACGCTTTGGTTATCAAACAAAGGTTTGTAATCATAAGTATGACCAACGACTGTATGAGGGCGTGTAGCGCCTATTTCAGTAAGTTTAGGGTATGCATCAATGGCGATACGCCAGCCTTGATCATCGGTTAGATGCCATTGAAAAACATTAAACTTATGCATTGCGAGCCAATCAATGTATTGTTTTACAAAACTCACATCAAAGAAATGGCGGCTGACATCTAAATGCATGCCACGATAGGTAAATCGAGGTTCGTCGAGTATTTCTGCACTGGTAATTAGCCAGCTTCGTTGGTTTATTGGCATACGAGATTCTATTTCAATAGGGAGCAGTTGCCTAAGTGATTGCATCGCCCAAAATAACCCCTTTGCTGTGCTGGCCTTTATTTCAATAAAACCACTTCTCACTATTAATTGATAACCTTCCTTAGCCACTACTGAGTCGGTAATGTTAAAAGCGATGGTGTTTTTCATCGTATTTTTTGCGTGTAATACAGGTAATTCATAGCCGGTTGGTGGGCGTAGAAACTCAGCAAGTTGCAGAGCCACTTGTTTTGCATCTTGGTGGTTATAGCTAATTTGTGTGTTGTGCATTAAGTGAAAGTGATCTTCACCATATTGGCTGCTTGTTGGCTTTGGTGTGATGTTAGCGCTGACATAATAAGGAGCTAATAGCAGAATGAATAACACAAAGCTGCTTCGCAAGTACTGGTAAAAAGCATTTTTAATCATTGTTATTTCCTAAGAAAAGCCCGCATTTGCGGGCTTGGATAAACTAATCAGCACTGGGCATAGTGCAAATTAGCAAGGGGTAGGTTAAAAATTAAGGGTTAACGAAGCACTAATGGTTCGGCCTAAAATAGGGCGCGCGTAGTAATAGTCGAAACCAGCTTGGACATCGTTAATGGCACGCGGATTACCTTCAGTTAAGCCTAACTCGTCAGTTAGGTTGGTTGCTTTTAAATGAACGGCAGCGCTGTCATTAAAGCGATAATTAACGCCCATATCGACGGTTGTGTATGCAGGGAGTTCAAACTTATTCTCGCCGTCTGAATAACGTTCACCTAAGTGGTGTACGGTTAAATAAACATCACCATCATCAAAATAATAGGTGGGCGTTAAACGTAGCTGAATTTTAGGTGTACGTTTAACTTGCTTGCCTTCCCAATGTTTAAAAGCACCGGTGAAGCCTTCCATCTTAGGATCTTGTAACACACCCGTTAAATCCAGTTGGATGTTTTCGTGTGCTTGCCAAACGGCTTCAAATTCAATACCGTCGGTGACGGTATCGATAGTTTGATTAGCTACTTCACCATTACTACCGGTAAAGTTACGCTCTACTAGGTCATTGAACTTTGTTCTAAATAAAGTCACTGATGCGCCGAGTGTGTCGCCAGAATAACGTCCACCAAACTCACTGAAGGTAAGGTTTACACTGTCATTAAAGTCTGCATCAATTCCGGCATGTATATTTTGTCCATAGCTCATCAAGCGTGGCATCTCAAACGCATCTGCATAGCGGCCAAACATTGAAACACTGTCAGAGAATTTATAGTTAAAACCAATCGTCCATGCTGTTTCCGTTTCATCGCGGGTTTTTGATAAGTAGTTGTTCGAGGGGGTATCAACATAGTTATTGGCAAGGTTGTTGTCAATGTCATTGCCATTGGCATCGAAAGCACCATCCACTGGCACAGCAAACTGGGTTGCTGATGCGGTACTATCCAATTCTAACCACTCAATACGAATGCCTCCGTCAATACGAAGACTATCTGTGGCTTGAAATTGCTCATTGATAAACAGTGAGTGTGATGTGCTTGTACCAAATGCAGTGGCTTGGCCCCAGCCAGGTGCATAGCCTGTTGAACCGTTGTCGGTTAATTGACCGACTACTTGCTGGTTGTCATCCAGAGCAACAATATCAAGAAGCCGTGCATTATCTTTTACTTCTGTTAAGAACTGTGATTCCCATTTATCAACGGGTAGCGAGTTTGCATCAACGTATGCGAATAGCCAGCCCATTGTGAGCGTGTGGCGATCACCTTCGTAAGTAAAATTGAGTTTATTGACGAATTGCTCGGCATCATATCGTGAATAAAGCGGATAGCTTGTTGTCACTAAACCATTGCCGTTTAAGTTTGTTACATCGTTGAGTATTTCGCCTGTATCAACATATTGATATTTAGCTGCAACAGCGCCGTCAGCTGCAAATTGGTCAAGCATGGAGAGTACATCTTGTTGACCAAGTCTATCGTTGGCATTTACTAAAGTGGAGTTATCGAAATTAAGTAGAATGTACATGTCGTTTTCAAAGCTTGAATAACGGCCTGCTGTATTTAACAGCCAACGATCATTTAGTTCCCAATCAAGGTTATAGCCTAAAGTGGTAAACTTAGTATGCTGCCCATCTTTAAGATCGCGTGTTTTGTAGCTACCATCTTCTTGTAGGTAATTTAAAAGACGTTGACCATTTCCGATTAAGGTTCCGTGCTGTGGATCCACACCAGCGATCCCTTCTGGATTTTTTTGATCTTGTAGAGGGATAGGTACAAAGAATGTGGTGTGGTCGTTTAAGTGCTTGGCAGAGAGTGTAAGTTGACCTTTATTAAACTCACGGACAAGGTTTAATCTCAGTTGTCCGCCGTGATCAGCCGTAAATTCTGTATCCCTTACGCCATCAGAGCGACGATAAAAACCACCGACCGACATTTTCCAGTTTTCACTAATAGGTGTGCCATAGAAAAACTCACTGCGGTATAGGCCATAATCCGCCGTAGTCAGACGAATGGTTGCTTCTTCGACACTATCAGGTTTTCGTGTAATAAAGTTAACCAAGGCCGCAGGCCCATTGGTTGTTAATAGGCCTGATGTACCACCACGCACAGCTTCCATGTGTTCAATCGTGATGTCTTGGCGTTGATAAAAGTCGACCCACACACCGTCATAAACAACCGGTAAGCCGTCTTCTTCAACACCTATATAACGAAAGCCTTCACCGCCACGTAAGCCCCTTGGAGCCACATTGTTGTTGGTTTCACCGCCAGAATCTTCGACCCAAAACCCAGGCACAGTTTCAAGTAAATCGGCGGTGCCTAGCGGGGCCTCTCTAGCAAGTTGCTCGGCATCTAGCGTAGTAATTGATACGGATGATTCAAGCTTGGTTTGGCCGCGGCCACCACTACCTGTTACGACAATTCGCTCAAGATCGAGAAGTTTTTTCTTTTCTGATGCAGGCTTAGTTTCTTGTTCAGTATTTTGAGCTGCTTGTAGGTTTAAGCTCAAGCAGGCACTTCCGATTGCCAATGCTAGTAAGTGCTTTCTATAGCGAGGTGTGTGTGTTTTCATTTTATTCCCTTCATTGTTGTTTTTTATAAAGCAACGAATGGCTGCTTTAAATCTATTAACGAATGAAGGGATATTTTTGGGAATAACTTCTAAGGTAAAATTGAGTGTTTAAAAAACTTAATTAAATCAATGTTAAAATCAGTTGGTTTTATGGCCGCTTCAAGATTTTCATGGCAGCGACTGTTAGCAAGGTCTATGTCATGTATTTCTGTATAGTGAGAATGTTTTGCATTGTAGAACACTTTAACTTGCGGCTTTAAAGGACTTGTTGGGTTGCTACGTGTCACCACTGCTAATTTTTGGCTTTCTAATTTAACTAAAGTACCGACAGGGTGAATACCAATACATTGAATAAATTTAGTGACCAAATCACCATCAAAACTATCAGGGCAGCCATCTTTGAGTATTTTGAATGCTTTAATCGGCTCCATACCTGCTTTGTAGACGCGTTCGGCGGTGAGGGCATCATATACATCGACAATTGAAGCCATGCGTACATATTGGCTTAATTCATCGGCATGCTTGCCAAAAGGGTAGCCGCTGCCGTCTAAACGTTCATGATGAAAAGCTGCAATTTCAACCGCTATTCCGCTTAGCCCAGACTCCTCGAGAATCTCTTTACTAAAACGGGCATGATTTTGGATCACTTGATACTCTTCATCTGTCAATTTCCCAGGCTTATTGAGAATGTGATCTGGAATATTTATCTTACCAATATCATGCAGCAGGGCACCTGTTGCTATCTCTTGAATGATGTCTCTATCAATACCTAGGTGTTTAGCAAAAATACTAATTAAAATAGACACATTGATTGAATGCTCTAGGAGGTAGGCGTCTTTTTCACGCATACGCGTAATACAGGCAAGGGCATCTTGGTTACGAAACACTGAGTCTATAAAGCCACTTGCTAGCTCTTGAAATGGTGCAACATCAATTTTATTGCCGGCTCGAATATCATCGAAGGCTTTGCTCTGCAATGACTTGGCTTCAGTGTATAAGCTGTTGGCTTTTGTCATTTCCGCACTAACGCTGTGTGTTGTGTGCCATGGGTTATGTTGCTCAACTTTTTCAGCCGCAGCAGGAGGGGGGGATTTTTTCTGCACCACTTTGTTTTCTTTGTTTAAAGTGAGTGTTTTGTCGGGATCAATTTCAACTTCTAGAATGCCAGCTTTAATTAGTTTATCTATACTTCCTTGCGTTTTTACCCAACCTTGGTTTTTGATGCGGATCTTACCTGTTTGTTTTGTTACGCTTTGCACAAACATGCCGAGTTTAAGTTGATTAATAGGAAGTGTTTTCAAGGACATTACTTCAAGTTGAATACATTACTATAAAACTAGCAGATATTTCGTATCTGAGTAAATAATAATAAAGGTGAGTTTTTAGGTAATAAGTATGTTTTTTGAATTGAAAACAGAAAAGTTTCAATTGTTTAACCTGATTATACGAAAAAAGCCTCTACAAAAATTGCAGAGGCTTATAAAACTTAACTAAGAAGATATTCTTAAAGCTTACTCGTCATCTTCAACAAGCGTCATAAGTGATGTATTACCACCAGATGCTGTTGTATCTATACTGATTGTTTTCTCAGTGAGTAAACGTTTGATCAGCGTGTCATAATATTCAGAGCTAATTACCGGCAGTATTGCACCTTTACGTTGTGCTAGCTGCTGGCTGAAGTAGCCTAAACGTGATGAACGAGCAGCTACAACCGCACCTGCAAGGTGAGGGTGCGCTAAGATAGCTTGCAATTGGTTAGGCTTGGCAACTTGGAAAACACCTTCAGCAATACCCGTTGAGATAAACTTATCTCTAAACGCAACAGCTTCCTCATAGAACAACTCAGAGGCAACAGTAATTACTGTATTACCCGCGGCAAGTGCTGTGATAATAGAGATTGCCCAGAAGTTAAATGATGTGCTCTTATCAGCATAACAAACCACACAACCACGCGGTTCAAGATGAAGCGTATTAGATTCACCTGTAGGTCCAGGTAATACAGTGTGTTTACGCATGTGCTTTTCAAGGCGGTTAAGCTGCGCACGTGCGTCTGCAAGTGTTAATGCTAAGTCATCAGCAAGCTCGTCGATAATTTCAACTGTTGCGACTTTGGCTAATAACTGACGAACAGCAGAAACACGGTCATTTAATGGTGTAGCACGCCAGATTTTTTCATCGCGTAGTGAGTTCTCCATTAACTTAGCAACTTGCTCAGCCGCACCTGAATAGTGGTGAGTGTCTAGCTCATCAGGTGATAGGTTCGTCATTTGTACGTTGTCTGGTGACGCTTTCTCTTTCACTAAACGCTGTAAATAGTTAGGACCACCTGCTTTAGGGCCAGTACCTGAAAGGCCACGACCACCGAAAGGTTGCACACCTACGATTGCACCGATCATGTTACGGTTGATGTATACGTTACCTGCACGAGACATCTTTGCTAAGTACTCACAACGCTCTTCAATGCGTGAGTGAACACCCATTGTCAGGCCGTAGCCTGTACCATTGATTTGATCGATAACGCTATCAAGCTCAGTGCCTTTGAAGCGAATGATGTGAACACATGGACCAAATACTTCACGTTTAAGTACAGATAAGTCTTTGATTTCGTATAAACGAGGAGCAAAGAAATAAGCGCCATTCTCGTTGTTATCAGGAATAGCACACTCGTAATGAAGTGTTGCGTTACCTTTCAAGTACTCAACGTGCTCATTTAAGTTTTTCAGTGCTTTTTCATCGATAACAGGACCGATATCGGTTGAAAGTAGCGAAGGGTCACCAACATGAAGCTCTTTTAACGCACCTTTTAGCATTTCAATAATACCGTCAGCAACGTCTTCTTGAATAAACAATACACGTAGCGCAGAACAACGTTGGCCAGCACTTTGGAAACCTGAACTGATCACATCATCAACCACTTGCTCAGGAAGTGCTGTTGAGTCAACGATCATACAGTTTTGACCACCTGTTTCTGCAATTAACGGTACTTGGATATCGTTACGTGCAGCCAGTGTTTGTGAGATTAATGTGCCTGTTTCAGTTGAACCGGTAAACATAACCGCTTGAATACGCTCGTCAGGTACAATTGTTTTACCTACTTCGCTACCACGGGCAATAACAGGTTGCACTACATGCTCAGGTAAGCCGACAGAAAGCATCAGTTCAATCGTACGAAGAGCGATTAAACTTGTTTGCTCAGCTGGTTTTGCAATAACCGTGTTACCAGTCACGATAGCAGCCGCAACTTGACCTAAGAAGATAGCCAGTGGAAAGTTCCATGGGCTGATACATAAGATTACACCACGGGCTTCAAAGCGCTCGTCTTGTGATAATTCTTCTGCACGTGCAGCGTAGTAACGACAGAAGTCAACGGCTTCGCGTACTTCATCAATACCATCTTGTGCGACTTTACCCGCTTCTTTAATACAAATAGCAACTAGCTCATCGTGGTGACGCTCTAAAATGTCAGCAACACGACGAAGTAGGTTTGCACGTTCTTTTACAGGGGTTTGTGACCACGATTCAAATGCTTTTTCGGCATTTTCTAGAAGTGATGTCATGTCTTCTGAAGTTTGAAGCTTAACATGACCAATGACTTCTTTGTGGTTTGCCGGATTTTTCACTGGCAATGAACCTTCAGGTACATCGCTTAATTCAATGCGGTGTTCTTCAAACCATGCATCTAAGTTCTCTTTAAATGGAGTAATAACATTAATATCCGTTAAATCCATCCCTTTTGAGTTTGCACGCTCGTCACCGTACAAATCAATTGGCATATTAATTTGTGTATTGAACTTGTTGCGTAAACCTTGCAAAGTTTCAACTGGATCTGGCAGTAGTGACTCAACCGGCTTAGAGGTATCAACAATGGCGTTAACGAATGATGAGTTAGCACCGTTTTCTAATAAACGACGCACTAAGTACGCAAGTAAGTCTTCGTGTTGGCCTACCGGTGCGTAAACACGACACTGAATTTTTTCTTGTTCAACAATTTGGTCAAACAACGATTCGCCCATGCCATGCAGACGCTGGAATTCAAATCCATCGTGGTCGCCTTTAGCAACTTCTAAAATCGTTGCCGCAGTGTAAGCATTGTGTGTTGCAAATTGCGGGTAAAGTACATCGCGAGCTTCTAGTAGTTTGATAGCACAGGCTTTGTAAGATACGTCTGTTGTTGCTTTACGTGTGAACACAGGGAAGTGGTCTAAACCATCTTGTTGAGTGGTTTTGATTTCGGTATCCCAATAAGCACCTTTTACGAGGCGAACCATTAGCTTACGGCCTACGCGACGCGCAAGGTCAGCAACCCATTCAACTACAAAAATAGCGCGCTTTTGGTATGCTTGCACAGCTAAGCCAAAGCCATTCCAGTTACCTAGTTCATCATCGCTGAATACGGCTTCGATAATATCTAATGAAATATCTAAACGGTCGGCTTCTTCAGCATCAACAGTGAAGCCGATGTCGTAGCTTTTCGCAGCAAGTGCAAGTTCCTTTAGCTTAGGTACGATTTCTGCCATCACACGCTCACGATGAGTGAACTCATAACGTGGGTGTATTGCAGAAATTTTCACAGAGATACCTGGACTTTTGATAGGACCACGGCCGTTTGCTGCTTTACCAATTGCGTGGATAGCAGTCATGTAGCTTTGGAAATAACGCTCAGCATCTTTCATCGTGCGTGCGCCTTCACCTAGCATATCGTACGAATATACGTAGCCTTTTTGTTCTTTATCAGCAGCTCGTTCAATCGCTTCGTCAATGGTACGACCCATTACGAACTGCTTACCCATGATTTTCATCGCGAAGTTCACAGATTTACGAATAACGGGTTCACCTAGGCGGCCAATGGTTTTCTTAAGTACACCAAATTGCTGTTCTTTCGATTTGTCGCTGTAGTTAACCATTTTACCGGTGACTAGTAGGCCCCAAGATGATGCGTTCACAAATAAAGAATCGCTGCTACCTAAATGCGAGCTCCAATCACCTTTTGCCAGTTTGTCACGAATAAGTGAGTCTTGAGTTGCTTTGTCTGGTACACGTAAAAGTGCCTCAGCTAAACACATTAGAACCACACCTTCTTCTGTCGAAAGTGAGAATTCGTTTAACAGTGCGTCAACACCGCTTTGACCATCTTGATCGCGACGGATATTTAAAACCATTTGACGGGCACGTTCCCATGCACGGCTTCGTGCTTTTACGCCTACTTCAGCCAGCGGTAAGATGTGATCAATAACCGCATTTTCGTCAATACGGTAGAAATCACGGATTTTTTGTCTTATTGGACACTCAGTTGTCAAATCGCCATTAAATAGCATATGTAACCCTCTGGTATGTGGAGTCTAGAAACGCCAAAAAAGCATTTCTTACCATTGATATAATTCGTGCATTCTAATTAAATTCCAGCAGAATATGCTGGTTAAATTTTTCAATTTACGATAATTTACAGGGCATACCTTGAACTTAGCCGCATAAAATTCTGTTATGACCAGCCCGAATAGATTACGCATGTTAGATCGCATTGATTTAGCAATTTTAGACGCTCTGCAAAAAAATGGCAGAATCTCAAACGTAAACCTCGCAAAACAGGTTAATTTGAGCCCCAGCCCGTGCCTTGACCGTGTTAAACGGTTAGAGCAAGAAGGCTATATTGAAGGCTATTACGCTAAGCTTAACGAAGCTAAGCTTAATCAGAGCTTATTAGCGCATGTGCAGGTGTCTTTGGTTACTTCTAACACCTCTGTTTTTAAAGTTTTCAGAGAGTATATTTTAAATATTCCTCAGGTCGTTGAATGTGACATGGTTGCAGGAGGCTATGACTATCTATTGAAAGTGCGTGTTTCTGATATGGACGAATATCGCCAAGTCTTAGGGGATTTAGTCGATATACCAGGGGTTGGCACACACCATACTTATATGGTGATTGAAAAAATCAAACAGGACACAGGGCTTCGATTCGATATTTAATATAAGGAAACCTACGTGGTTTCCTTTTTTGTATTTTAAAAAGTGACTTCAGTGTAAAAATAAACAGCGAATGCTGGAGTCTCATAAGTATTTCCATTACCAGCCTAATTGATATTAATTTTAGCGAGTTTTATTTTCAAAGTCGCAAGCATTGAATCGACAGAACTATCAGCGTGATTGAGTCCATCCATCAGCGTCATAAAGTAAAGGTCAATAATGATATCTGCATCTGTAGGGGTTGCGTCATTATCATTTATCAAGCGTTTCTTAAAAGCATTTAGTTGTGGCTCAAGTTCATTTTGTTGCCACATAATTTCTTTGAATAACTCTCGGCTAAACTCTTTTTTTGCCAAGTAAAAAGCATAGAGAAAGCGAGCATAGTGGTACATTCTATCAGTGGCTGTTGTACTGGTATCTAAGCTCTCTGCGGTGCTTAGAATGTCTGTCAGTTCATTTTCAAAGCTGTACTTGAGTATCGCAACCTTAGTCGCAAAGTGACTAAATACGGTGCCATTGGCAACATTGGCTGCCTTTGCAATATCTCGCGTACTCGTTTGATGATAACCCCGCTCTGAAAACAACTGCCATGAGGCTGTTAGTATCTGCTGTTTTGTTTGCTCTTTCTTAGTCACTGCACACTCCAATTTTTATGCTATTTAACCAGAAATTTAAAAAATCTCAATCAAGACTATTGTAAATTGAGCGCGCTCAAGTTTAAAATGAGCGCGCTCAATTAATAAAAGGTTAGCACCATGGACATATTAAAACGCTTTATTGGCTATGTATTATTTTTACCCGGTATTTTCTTTTATAGCTTTATTTTAGGCCCCTTACTTATTGCCGTACTAGTACCAGGGGGGCTGATGTTATTGCTACTGATTTTAGGTTATAAAGGGGGCTTTTTAGTGCTTAAACGAGAAGTGCTTAATACACTTAAGCAAAAATCCCCTTAAAGCAATGTTGGTAGTAAAAGTGGTTAAGTCTAAAAAAGGAAACCCTGCTAAGCAGGGTTTCTTGTTAATCTAAAATGGGAAGTTTAGAACTAAGCCCAGCCGTCATAGCGTTTACGGCGAGACAACATAATCGTTAAAATAATACCCAACAATAAGCCGATAAATGCAATTGCGCCGCCATATGTAAGTAATTGGCGCTTTTCTTTAGCACTGGCTGCTTGTTTAGCATTGCGTTCAGACTCGATAGTATTTTTAAGTTTATCGATTTGTGCTGTCAGGGCTTGGTTTTGTTCGTTAAGAGAGCGGTTTTGCTCTTGTAGCTGTGGCAATTCTATTTCTGCTTGACGTAACTGCTCTTGCATTAATGTCATGTCGTTATTCAGCGCTTGAAACTGTTGATGAATACCAGCGTTTTCAGTGATGAACTTTGCTTCTACCCAACCTTCGCGCTCTTTATCATCACGAATTTTAAAGTAGCCATTATCTTCACCTGATAATAATTCTACTTGTGTACCTGCATCCACAGAGCCCAAAATACGGTAGTTTTTGCTCGGACCTGAATGCATAAAAGTGTACAGGTTATCGACTATGTAGGCGGTGTTTTCGTTGTTGCTGCTTGGCGCTTCTTCTGCGTAGCTAATAAAAGAGGTGGCCGCAAGGAGCAACCCAAAAATACACTGTTTTAACATCAATCTACCTTGTTAATGTGATCTTGCCGAGAAGTGGCTAAATTTATAATTTCTTTATGTATAGAGATAGTAGGGATTTCAACTATTAATAGCAAGACTGATATTGTAATCCGTGCATGGGCTTAATCGTAAAAATCAGGAAAAAATTTGCATTAAGTAGCTGCTTTGTTTATTTTGACCACTTATTTATTTTAAATGTACTCCGCAAAGCGAATGGATACTGAGATAGAACTGAAGTTTTTGGTGTCAGATGCCGTTGTTCCACTGATCCCCGCATTAATTACCCAATTTGCAAAAACCGTTACCAACAAACCGTCACGCAGCTTACAAAATGCCTATTACGACACGCCGAGTCGTGAGTTACGTGCACTGGATATAGGCTTGCGTACACGCTGCAGCGATACAGACTGTGAGCAAACTATTAAGTTAGCCGGTGAAGTAGTAGGGGGGTTGCATCAACGCCCTGAATATAATTTGCCTCTTGAAGGGAATCGTCCTGATTTATTGGCCTTTGATGCGTCAATCTGGCCTCACGCAATGCAAGTTAATGCGATAGCCGATAACCTTTACCCTATTTTCAGCACTAACTTTATTCGTCGCACGTGGTTAATTGAAACCGATAGCGGCGCTAAAATCGAAGTGGTGTTAGATAAAGGGGAAATAGCGGCCTCTGGTCAGGTTGAGCTTATTTCTGAGTTGGAAATTGAGTTATTAGAAGGTAGCCGCCAAGAGTTATTTGCTTTAGCAGATAAACTGGTCAGTGAAAGTCATGTGCGCTTAGGACTTTATTCAAAGGCTGCGCGTGGTTACCGCCTTGCCGATAACACGCCTTTGAAAGCGAGCAAATCGATTGGTTTTGTACCGCTTAACAGTGGTGCGACACAAGAGCAGGCATTAGTGGCAAGCATTAACTATGCTATTCGTTTTGTACAAAAACATGAAGCGTGTTATTTCATTAAGCCAAGCTTAAAAACCTTAAAGCGAGTTACGGATGGAATTCGACTTATCCGTCATGCATTTTGGTTATTTGATGATATCGTCAGTAAAGATGATACGGATTCATTGCGAGTTGAACTAAAATGGCTTTTAAGTGAGCTTGCTTGGGTTGAAAATGCTATACAGCTAAAAACCTATACTTCGAAGCGACATGCCTATTACAAAAAGATTAATAGCGCCCCTGAGCTGACTCAAGTCATCAACGATTTAAAAGAATTACAGCCAAGTATTGAAGATGTACAAGAGCTGTTTCACAGCAAGCGATACAACCGTTTGTTGTTGCAACTTACAACATGGTTAATTGAAAAACAGTGGCGTAAATCATGGGGCCAAGCGGAGTTTCAAGCCGCAGAAAAACCGGTTGCTGAAATCGCTAAGCGTTTATTTGCTAAAGATTGGCACGATATGCACGAGCTTATTCCTGAGCAGCAAGTGTTTACAGACAAAGACTATTTATCACTTAGAACCCGTCTTGAAAATTCACTATTAAGTGGTAACTGCTTGGGTGCGCTATTTAATACTGATGACAGAAATGAGTTTCGAATTCCATGGTTAGATATCTCTCATGGTATTTATGAGCTTAGTACACTTGAGTATTTAAAACAGCTATGTGCAGGTCAAGATGATGAAGAGCTTGCTAAAATTCAGGCTTGGTTAGATCAGAAATCTGATTTTTTGGTCAGTGCAATGGAGCAAAGCCGTCACGCGTCTTTCAATACTGATCCATATTGGTTGTAAGCCTGTGCCTGTTTGCCTATGGATAGGGTTAGCGGTGTTGAGTATATCGGCATTTGCTAACTCAAGCGAATGGCAAACTTACAAACAGCAAGATGGCATAAACGTCACTTACAAAACGCATCAAAACGGTATTATAGAAATAAACGCCTCGGTGCTGGTAAAAAATGCGAAAGCCGATGACTTTATGGCGCTATTGAGCGATACCGACAATGCACCTAACTGGCTCGAAAATGTGAAAAGTGTCACCTTAATGGAGCGTTTAAGCCCTTCTGAAACGCTTGTACACACTCACTTTAATTCTCCTTGGCCTGTTTCAGATCGCGATTTGGTTAGCTACTCGTGTTACCACCGCCTGAGTGAGCACAAAACAGAGCTTAAAATTATTAGTCAGCCCTATGCAAAACCGGCAGTAAATGGCGTCGTGCGTATTAAAGATTTAACCGCTTTTTGGCGTTTAACACACCAGCAAAATGACTTACTGGTTAGCCATCAAGCTTATGCAGACCCCGCGGGTTCTATTCCACATTGGTTGAGCAACAAGGTATCATTAAAAAGTGTGTTTAAGACCTTACAGTCACTACGTAAGGAACTCCACTATAATCGGTTTACGCGCCTAAACACATCAAGCGTGCCTGGGAAGTGTGCTTCTTAAAGGCAGATTATTAATACATAAATACCTTTTATTAGTCTATTTAGTCGTAGGAAGAAAATGAAAGAGCCAAAAATTCCCTTGGTAAACAAACCAAATGGTATTGGGGTAGGGCGTGTTTTAAAAGCCACCAAATGCTCAATCAAAGGCTTTAAAGCTGCTTTTAAAGAAGAATCTGCATTTCGCACTGAAACCTATTTAGGTCTGATATTATTTCCGTTATCAGTGTTGCTTGCCCAATCATTAAGCCATTGGCTGATGTTATTTATTCCTTATTTATTATTGTTGATAGTTGAGCTACTCAACTCAGCAATAGAGGCGCTGACTGATAGAGTCGGTATTGAGTACCATGTATTGTCGGGACGAGCTAAAGATATGGCCTCAGCGGCAGTGACGTTGGCATTAATTATTTTGCTACTGGTTTGGGCAGTGGCAATTTATGAAAAGATAATGATGCAGTTTTAAACAAAAAAGCGCCAAATGAAGGCGCTTTTTCATCTTATATAACCTATTACAGGCCAGCAGCTGCGCGAAGTGCGTCTGCTTTGTCTGTGCGCTCCCAAGGGAACTCTTCACGACCGAAGTGACCGTAAGCCGCTGTCGGTTGATAAATAGGACGCTCAAGGTCAAGCATTTGGATTAAGCCATATGGGCGAAGGTCAAAGTGCTCACGTACTAATTCGATTAGACGCGCTTCTTCTAATTTACCTGTACCAAATGTCTCGATGCTGATAGATGTTGGCTCTGCAACACCGATAGCGTAAGAAACTTGTAGCTCACACTTGTCAGCAAGGCCAGCAGCAACCACGTTTTTAGCAACGTAACGTGCAGCGTATGCAGCTGAACGGTCAACTTTTGATGGATCTTTACCAGAGAAAGCACCACCACCGTGACGAGCCATACCACCATAAGTATCAACGATGATTTTACGACCTGTCAGACCACAGTCACCCATTGGGCCACCGATTACGAAACGGCCAGTTGGGTTGATGAAAAACTTAGTCGCGCTTGAGATAAGCTCAGCTGGAAGAACTGGCTTAATAATCGTTTCCATTACCGCTTCAACTAAGTCGTTTTGTGAGATTGAATCACAGTGTTGAGTTGAAAGAACAACGGCATCAATACCAACAGGCTTGCCATTTTCGTATGCAAACGTCACTTGAGATTTTGCATCTGGGCGTAACCAGTTAAGTTCACCGCTTTTACGAACCTCAGCTTGACGCTGAACTAAACGGTGTGAATACGTGATAGGTGCAGGCATTAACACGTCAGTTTCGTTACATGCATAACCAAACATTAAACCTTGGTCACCAGCGCCTTGCTCTTCAGGGCGAGCACGGTCAACACCTTGGTTGATATCTGGAGATTGTTTACCGATTGTGTTTAGGATTGCACACGAGTCAGCATCGAATCCCATGTCTGAGTGTGTGTAACCGATTTCACGTACTGTTTTACGTGTGATTTCTTCGATATCAACCCAAGCGCTAGTCGTGATTTCACCACCCACCATCACCATACCGGTTTTAACGTAAGTCTCACATGCAACACGGGCATGAGAATCTTGCTCTAAAATAGCATCTAGAACCGCGTCAGAGATTTGGTCCGCGATTTTATCCGGATGACCTTCAGAAACTGATTCAGAAGTAAATAAATGTTTTGCCATTGTATTTCTGCTCACAAATATTGCGCTTCACATACGTCGGTAATAGCGCTAAAAAATTAAGGGGCGTATTTTATCTAAAACAAATATGTTTGCATAGTAATTTTACGCCTAGACGTCTATTTAAAATTACTAATAACATTTCGTTCTTAATAAACAGTAATAA
>Ga0213832_1000168_pt1 | contig 94800 bp, 83 predicted proteins | sample SWATP13_FD_161660 | JGI IMG/M metagenome (GOLD analysis project Ga0213832, IMG submission 161660) | Coastal seawater microbial communities from Marineland, Florida, United States - SWA TP1 #3 | ecosystem: Environmental > Aquatic > Marine > Coastal | place: USA: Florida | collected 2016-08-06 | reverse complement strand
GGCAGAACTCAGAAGTAAGGTGTAATTCTTTTAAAAACTCAGACATAAAAAATAGGCCACAACTTGCGTTGCGGCCTATTATGAAGCCTCTGGAAGATCGTTCAATTAGCTAAAACGATCTGCATTACTCGTATGAGTGCTTTTTTCGTATTTGGTGTATGAAAAAGAGCAGCGGTTACCGCTCATTACACCACCGTCATTCCCGCATGTTGTTAGCGGGAATCCAGAAAACAACAGCGGTCTCCGCTCATTACACCACCGTCATTCCCGCACGTTGTTAGCGGGAATCCAGAAAAACAGCAGCGGTTTCCGCTCATTACACCACCGTCATTCCCGCATGTTGTTAGCGGGAATCCAAAAAAACAACAGCGGTCTTCGCTTGTTACACCATCGTCATTCCCGCATGGTGTTAGCGGGAATCCAGAAAAACAACAGCGGTCTTCGCTTGTTACACCACCGTCATTCCCGCATGTTGTAAGCGGGAATCCAGAAAAACAGCAGCGGTTACCGCTCATTGCACTTCCGTCATTCCCGCATGTTGTTAGCGGGTATCTATGCTTAAACTCTGTAATAAGTAATGGCTGGGCAATAACTCCGTTATTAGACTATAAAGCCACTTTCCCATGACCACCTTTGTCGCTATCCCAAGTAACGGACACGACACACCAGGTATTTCCATCGTTAAGTAGTTGAAAGGAATTAACCCCTTCAGAATAGGGCTTTGCTCCAATCTTGTTTCTGGACTCGTAATGACTCAATATTGTTGCCATATGCCCATATTGAAATACACGGCTTTTGACTTCACTTTCATAAAAGTTGATGTTTTTAGATACTTTTTTATTTAGTTCTATAAAGTTATCGACACTCATTGGGTTAGTGGTTGGCTGCTGATTTTCATGAAACACAGGGGTAATGATGGCACCTTCGACAAATAGGCTCTGCATCAAACTCCAGTTTTTCTCGCTACCTGCATCGCCTGACACTATGTCATAAAGTGCAGGAACGATAGCATTTAAGTCGGAAGCAAAGCTTGGTGCTTTGGCACTACAAAAATTGCTGCTTTGAGCTAATGCATTGGTCGTGAATATCATAGATATGCATAAATATCCTGCACTTAGTAGTCTTGTTGTCATACTGTGATTTTTACTCATATTGAATTCATCTCTAAAAATGTAAAACCGCAATTTAGCTGAAAAACGTTCACTTTCTTTAGTGACATTATTCTTGCTATAGATGAATTTTTGTCATTAAGTTGGCTTTGTTTTAGTTTGCGCTAACTAATCTAATTAAGTATTTTGAAAGGCCAGAATGAGCTTTTGTCAATCTTGTTGGTAAAATGAACCCGTTAAATCGTACGTCAATTAAGTCTTTGTATTTCTTTTCAATTATTTCTCAATATCGAAGCCTTGCAGAGGCGGCTGAGTTTTTGTGTATTTCTCCGAGTGCGTTAAGTCACCAGATGAAACGTTTGGAAAAGAGCCTAAATGTCACTCTTTTTGAAAGGCAGGGTAATCGCACCGTCTTGACGGAGGAATCTATGGTATTCGCCAAGAATATTCATCAGAATTTTCAAGAGATCAGTAATCAAACCAAACGTTTTGCAAATCTTGAAAGCAAAACTCTGCAATTAGGTGTGCAAAGTGCGTTTGCGGTGAATCGATTGAGCTCAGCATTAAGTTTATGGTTAAACGCGCATCCTGACTTAGACATTCGAGTAAAGATGCTAAATTGTGACGACAATCTAGATGAGCTGGATTTAGATATCGTTTTCTCTGGAAAATTATCAAACCAGAATTATTCTTGCGAATTAATCGCAGATGAAGTGTATGTGCCAGTTTGCTCCAGGAGTTTGTACGGAAAAATCAAAGAACAGACCATTGAGGAAATCTTAGAGCATCAAACTTGTTATGAGCTAGATAACGTATTTGAGTGGGAGCATTGGAAACGTGCCAATCAAATAGAAACAATATTTCAAATAAGTAAGCAATATTTCAATCATTCTTTGCTGTTAGTGAAAGCTGTATTGTCGGGACAAGGTCTTGCTATATTGGAAAAGTCGGTTGTCGCGGACTTCCTAAAAAGAGGCGAACTTGTCGCTTTACAGGATTTTCCATTGAGGCCAGAGGGGGCTGGTTATTATTTTTCAGTTCATGCACGAAACCGCTTAAACAAAAACGTTGATCTGCTTAAGACCTTCTTAGCCGAACTAGTATCATAGACTCCTCATTTTTATTTTAAGACTAAGACGATTCATGCCTTAACATACACAGAATGTGTTCCCAGTTTAAGGCATGAGTCATACAGAAGGTTGAATTCGTGAGAATTAGCTCATGTCGATTACGGCATTCACTAATCGGCTTATGCCATATTCTGCATCAACTAAATTCTGAGCCAACATATAAGCGGGTGTGCTCACCACTTTGTTAGCGTCATCTATAACGATATCTTCGACGGCACAGTCAACATGTTCACCACCTAACGCATTCACAGCCGAAGCGGTTTCCGCATCATTACCAATGGTTGCTTTTGCACCATTACCATACACCATAGGGATCATGGCTGGTGCTATGCAGACATAACCCGCTGGTTTATCAGCTTTGGCAAACGCCTTACATACGGCCTGTACATCCGGATGCATTTGAGCATCAGGACCCTTTACAGCAAAGTCACAGAGATTTTTCGCGGCACCAAAACCACCAGGAAGAATTAGTGCATCAAATTCAGTTTCATTTAGCTCCGACAGTGGTTTAATCTCACCACGGGCAATGCGCGCCGATTCAACCAAGACATATCGTTTTTCTGGCATTTCTTCACCTGTCAGGTGATTAATGGTATGCATTTGCTCGACGTCGGGAGCAAAACACTGGTATGAAGCACCTGCTTTCGTAATGTGGAGCAGGGTAAGGATGGATTCGCCAATTTCTGCACCGTCAAATACGCCACAACCTGACAAAATCACTGCTACTTTTTTCATAAAACATTCCTAGTTTGTTTAATTGTTATGGCAGCAGTATAACGCCTGTTTAAGTAAATGCATGACTAGCTTATACGATTGTTTTTTTACGATTGGATAAGGTTGCTCAGGAATTCTAGTCATTCGTGAGCTTTGCTTGTTGGAAATTGATTTTCTTAGCTTTTGTAAGATTTTAGAAAGGGGAGAAACCGTTGTGGGGCAAGCAGATACAAAAAGACCAGACTATATTGTCTGGCCTATGTTCAAATATTTCTAACTTGAAGAAATATTAAAGGATAGTAACGTTTGCTGCTTGAGGACCTTTTTGACCTTGCTCAACGCTAAACTGTACTGTTTGGCCTTCAGTTAACGTTTTGAAACCGTCAGAAACGATTGAACGGAAGTGTACGAATACGTCTTTACCGCCGTCAGCTTGAGTAATGAAACCAAAACCCTTTTCTTCGTTAAACCATTTTACAGTACCAGTCGTTGTATTAGACATGTTTGAAACCTTTCTTAAATTAAATATAAATTGGTGAATATCACCAGCAAAGCGATAGAAGTGACTTAGCGAGTAGAGCAATTGTAAATCTATAAACAAACTTAATCTAAAGAAAGATAAAGAGGGTACAAGGCAATAACAGGGTAAATAACAAATTATCTAAAGCGGCGGCATGATAACCTAATGGTTAAACAAGTCAAATAAAATCTGTTTAATAAATAAACAAAGTTGGGTTGACCACAATAATCAGACATGCTTCAAATCATTTTTTGTAACTAACTGCAAAACGCTTCAAACCAACTTTTTTTATTATGTAAAATAGTTAAATTGTCCCCAGAAAAATGTGTCGATAATTTTTACACTCCTGCTGGTTATTGATCGGACCTGTTTTTGAAACGTACTGGAAATAAGGTTTTGCGGAGTTGGCCCATTTGTTGCCTAGAGTCCTGTCGCCAAATGTACCTAATATAAATAATTATAAAAACAAGAATGACTCAAGGAACCGTGCGCTAAATGAAATCGCTAAAAACAACCTTATTGACCCTATTAACCGGTGCGATGTTATCCACCTCTGCCAGTGCGGCTATGATCACCTGGGACTTCACTGTTGAAGTGGAAACTATTTTCCGTGATGACGCCAATGTAATCGATGACAGTATAGTGGTAGGTTCTTTACTAAAGGGGAGCTTTTCTTATGATGACGGGCTGACAGAGAACTCACCTGGCAATGATTACGTCGATGGTTATGAGTCTCCGACAAGTTTTATCACAGTTGATGGTCTCGGTATTCACGACTTAGAGGTTGAAGTTAGCGTAGTGCATCAAAGCAGCCGCGATATTGTCGATGTGGTGGGGGATTATTCTTCGGGTAATATCTGGGAACAGGTCGAAGTTGGGTTTTTAGATTATTCACAAAGTTATGCTAATGGCCAGTTGCCTTTAGATTGGCACACGCCGCCAGTGGCTTTTTCTGACATAGAGTTTGATTACACTTACGACATTGGCACCGATCCTTGTTGTTACGACAGTTGGTTACAAGGCAAGGTAGTTGATATTTCGTTGCATCAACCGACAAATGTTCCAGAGCCGTCTGCATTGGCGTTATTAGGTTTGGGCGTTTTCTTTATGGCATCACGCCGTACAAAACGCTAAGCCGATCACTACATCTCTAAGGGAGTGCGGCAAATTAATCCGCACTCTCAATATCTCGCTTCAAAGTATCTCTCTCAATAAAATCTTGTTCTAAATCAAGCAAAAATCAGGATTATCTGCTTCAATTAAGAGATGGAGGAGGGATAACTTATGACGACTGAAGAATATCGAGCCAAACTTCAGCACATGCAAAAAGAAATGCGTACGCGCATTGATGCCATTCATAATGATTTTCTGCATGGGCGTTCTGCTGACTTTTCTGAACAGGCGACTGAGCAGGAAAATCAAGAAGTGCTGGTTCAATTAAAACATGATGCCGAAATCGAGTTACGTGAAATTAACGTGGCTCTCAAAAAAATCGAAACTGGAAACTTTGGTGAATGTGATACTTGCGGTGAAGAAATTGCCCAAGGTCGATTACAAGCCATTCCATACACTCCTTATTGTATTAACTGCGCGTAACCTGCGTTTAACACACCCTATATTAAATTCTAAAACACCGAGTCACTCTATATGACTTGGTGTTTGTTCTTTTAATTGTCGTGAAATTGCCATAAACGCTGATTTTTTGTTCGAACAACCGCATATTCCTTAACAAATGAACAGGTACGGTTGAACTCAAAAAATATCTTAATTAGATTGAACTACAACTTGTCAGTTAGCAGGTAGCGATAAGAGTGGTTCATGAAGAGTATTTCAATCCCTTTAACAAATGTTTATGCAAAAGGCGATTATACGGCAAAGTTATACATTGGCAGTCAGCAGACGCCAGTCAATTTGATAGTAGATTCCGGCAGCAGCACGTTAGTCGTCGAGTCAAATAGTTACCAGCCAGAAGCAGACTCCAGTTTTGAAGCGACTCCAGTGGTTCAGGAAGTGAATTACGGCATTGGCGGTTGGGCAGGTGCATTGTGTCATACACAATTGCATTTCCTCGACAGCAAGGCGGAAGTAGTAGACACATCTATAGCTATTGTCGAAAGCGATCCCACAAACATGTTTGGTACCGCCAACGGCATTATGGGCATGGCTTATAAACATCTCAATAAGAGTTTTGATCTGACCCTGTACTTCCAAGAGGCGCACATTACCCCTCCACTTAGTTATCCCTGGTCTTTTGATATTGGTACGGATGTGGAAAATCCTGAGCCGCCAAAGTTTCCCGACTTAAGTACTTTTAAATCTTTTTTATGGAAATATCCAGAGCACGACCTAAAACCACTTTTCACTCAAATTGCCGATCAACATTTGGTGGCAAACAAGTTTGGCTTTTACGCCAAACGTTCAAGTATTCATGTAGCAGAAGATGATTTAGACATCACCAAAGACAAACCCGAATGTTTCATTGATGACCCACTAAATAGCGGAATGTTAATTTTAGGTGGAGGAGAAGAGCAAACCGATTTGTACGAAGGCGAATTCAAGTCGGTGAAAGTACTGAATGATGTCTATTACAACACGAACTTAATCTCCGTTCAGGTTGAAGGTTTTGAACCGATTAAGGCCGCGCCGTTGGCAGAAAAAGATCAAGCCGCTTATTACACCAACTCCATTATGGATACAGGCTCGAGCTTAACGGTACTAACCAGCGACCTATATAACCAAGTGATTGAACAACTTGAATCATTAAACTCATCATACTCAGGCTTGTTAAAACCATTTGCCGACATCAACCAGCAATACAAAGGCGTCGATGCGAGCAGTCTAAATTTGGAAGAATGGCCAAATATCGTATTCACATTTGAAGGCCAAAAAGGTGAGCCAGTTAAACTTGTTTGCAGACCAGAAAACTACTGGCAGTTGAATACACCAGTTAAAGGAAACGCATGTTTTAAGTTATTGAGCCAGTTACCGAATTGGGTGAATCAAACTCTTATTGGACTTCCTCTCATTACTAACTATTTTACTGTGTTTGATAGAAGTGCAGATGGAACCGGGCTAGTTAAGTTTGCGAAGCTTGCATGATAATAGCGTTATGAATGACGACAGATTAGCTTTTGAAACTGAGCGGCTCATTATTCGTCCTGTCATCAAGGAAGACAGAAAGTTATATGTTGAATTGTATACCAATAAAGAAACCATGCGTTACATAGGTGAACCTTTCACCGCTGATAACGCTTCCAGAGCTTTTGAAAATACGGTTAAGGCCATGCGGAGTAGTATCGAAACCGGTAAACGAGCTGTAATGACTTGGGTTGTTAATTGTAAAAGTTCTAATGATGCCTTAGGGATTATCGCCCTGAACTGGCAAACAGGCCAAAGATATGAACCAGATAAATGTTCTTTCCATAAAGAAGTTGGGCCTGAAATAGGAATAATGTTAGCACCTAACGCAAGGGGGATAAAAATTGCGAGTGCAGCTATGAGTTGCCTGTTAGATTTCGCTTTTAATAGGCTACAAGAGCCTTATGTTCAGACTGCATACTGCAGGAGCAATATAGCTATGGATAAATTAGCCAACAATTTAGGATTTTCGAATTCGTCATGTGCAAAAAGCAAATTAGTTCGAAAATGTATTACAAAAGTAGCTTTTTGCAATAAGTCTAAAGAGGTCACGTTAACGAGAATAATGCGGGGGGCACTGTGGCGGGAAGTTTAACATGTGTAGGTTTAGGTATGCTGCTTGGTGGACACATAACACCAATTAGTAGAAGTTATATTGAAAATGCAGATGTCGTTTTTACTTTAGTTTCGAATGGTGTGGTCGAGTTATGGGTTGAAGAAATGAACCCAAATGTAGTGAGCCTTCAAAAGTACTATCAAGAAGGCGTTTCTCGAAACAAAACTTATGAGCAAATGGTTCAAGCAATAGTTAGAGAAGTTCAAAATGGTAAAAATGTAGTAGGTGCATTTTATGGGCACCCTGGTGTTTTTGCTAAAGTCCCACATGACGCTATTAAGCAAGTTCGTGAAATAGGGGCTAACGCACATATGGAGCCCGGAATATCCGCAGAAGATTGTTTGTTTGCAGACTTAGGCATTGATCCTGGCCAGTTGGGGTGTCAACAATATGAAGCAAGTCAGTTTATGTTTTACAAAAGACACATTGACCCTACTGCGTACTTGATTCTTTGGCAAGTTGGTATTGCTGGCGATAAAAGCCTTGCCAAATTTTCAACTGGAGAAGAACATAGAAGGTTGCTCACTGAACTATTGCAGGAAGTTTATCCTGCCGCGCACAAAGTTTTGATATATGAAGCGAAAGTCTTACCAATAGACAAAACTAGAATTGAAGAGGTTGAGTTAGGTAGGTTGCCATTACAGAATTTAAATCAGCATACGACCCTAGTAATACCACCCAGTAAAAAACTAATGAAAAATAAAAAGTTGTTAGATAAGCTAGCAGCGCTTGAACAATAATTTTAATTTAAATGGAGGAATTATGTCTCAAGTAATAAAACTATTAGAAAGAATGGCTTCCGATGCGACTTTGCAGACTGAAGACAATGTGAAGAATTTGGTAGAAAGTAGTGAATTGTCAGAGGAACTTAAAACAAGTTTCTTGAATAAAGATACTGTTGCTCTATCAAAACAACTTGATATTGCACCTGATGTAGTTTGCTTCGTTTTACCGGCTGAAGATGATGAGCCTTCAGAAGGCGACGAAGATCAAAATGATGATGAGCAAGAAACGCAATCAGTAGTAAATGGATAATTTAGCTTTCCGCTTATTAGCGTTAGTATTGGTTACCTTCTCGTTAGCTGTTTCAGCTGACGAGAACTTTGATGAGCAACTTGCAAACATTGATAAGATTAGAAGCAGCAACAACAAACAGTTCCAAGTTTTACTTTCCGAATTCAAATCAAACGTTCCTAAATTAAACAAATCACAAAAGCACTATTACAAATATTTATTAGCATATGACGCAACATTTCGAGGCGATTTGAAAAGTGCTGTACGGATATGCAAAGAGTTGTTAGCCTCTGACGCAAATAACACTATTAAGTTTAGAGCTAACTTAACCCTCCTGAACTCTTTAGTTATTTCAAAGAATTGGTCTGAAGGCATGAGTTATTTGACGACCAATATCAATTTACTTCCTACTATTGATGATAAGGAATTGAATCAATTAGGGGTTCTGGGAGTTGCACTGGCCTATAACTTATATGGTCAATATGAATTAAGTTTGGATTATATAAGTGATATTAAATTAACTGATCTTTCCTTAAGAAATAGATGTTTAGTGCAAGGCTTTAGAGTAGAAGCCTTAAGTAAGTTAAACCAGATTACAAAAAGCTCACAGACAATAACTTCCGCACTAACTGATTGTGAAAAGGCGGGTGAGTTCGTCATGTCCAATATGATCAAATACTATAATGCCTGGATGTATCTTAATAACGAACAGTCTGCACAAGCTTTGCAATTGTTATTAAAAGCAAAAGTAGGTGTAGAAAAAGCAAATTATAAATGGTTAACAAACAAGGTATTTGTAGCCATTGCCCTAGCTTATTTAGATCAAAATGACGTTGATAAAGCTAAATCGTATGCAAGTGCAGCTTTGCAACAAATGGAAGGTCTTGAAACGACCGAGCCCGCGTCAAGAGCATACTATGTGCTGCATAAAGTTGCAGAAATAAATAATGAAATAAAAGATGCATTGAAATTCCATAAGCTCTATGTCGACTCTGAAAGGGCGTACTTAGGAGAAGTTCAGGAAAAGGCCGTGGCATTTCAGCTTGCACAACACAAAGCGATTCAACAGCAAAACGAGATTGAGTTGTTAAATAACCAAAATGCGCTCCTCAAGACCCAATCAAATTTATCGAAAGCTGAGGCCAATAACTCAAGGTTAATCAGTGTCATGGCCGTTTCAATTGCGGTACTTATTGGTTTCTTTGGGTTCCGTTCCTGGCAAACTCAACGTCGCCTAAAAACCTTGTCCGAATTCGATTATCTGACCAATGTATATAATCGCCGTCATTTTATGACTTTGGCGGATTATGCTTTGAAGTTAGGGAATCGTTCCCGTCACGTGGTGAGCTGTATAACGCTGGATTTAGATAATTTTAAGCATGTTAATGACACTTATGGTCATGGCGTTGGTGATTGGGTATTGAAAAAGACCGCCAAATCTATCCAGGATTGTACAAGAGAAAACGATATTTTTGCCCGATTAGGCGGCGAAGAATTTATCTTGTTATTACCTAGTTGCGATCTATCATCCGCAGTGAGTGTAGCGGAAAAGTGTATTCAGGCACTAAATCAAATTGATACAGCAGAAACTGGCCACGACTTTAAAGTGACGGGCAGTTTGGGCCTTACCACCTCTACAGAGTCTGGTTACGACATGGAAATACTGATGGCCCATTCTGATGAGGCTATGTATTACTCTAAGCAAAATGGTAAAAACCGTTTTACGGCTTATAGCGACATGGTTAAATTACAAAGGGAAAATAACCACAACTAATTAGTAAAATTAGGAACAAAGACAGTTTGTGGTTATTATCTAAATCCATTTGCAAAAAAAACGTAAATTGGTTGCTTTAACGTTTAATTATATTAAATAGATGTATAAACCTACCTTTTGGTAGCAACCTCGGCGTGTTAACACGTATCTAATCTGCGATCTCCAAATCTATACTTAAAATCAAACTCAGCTAAATGAATAAAATCTCAAATTCTAAAACTATAAACTTTGCAATAGCTGCATTTCTAATTTTGTTGCACTCGTCATTTGTTCAGGCGCAATACGACGCAGATAACAAGCTAGGGGAAGTTCTAACACAAGCGGACGCCATTCGTAGTCAAGATATCAAAACCTTTTCAAAACTTCTCGAACAGGTATCAGCTCAAAGCGGCCGTCTTAGCAAGCTTCAAAAAGAACATTATGATTATTTGAAAGCATATGAACACATAATCAATGGTCGTATTGATGAGTCCGTTGATTTAGCACAACGGTATTTAATCTCATTTACAGACAAAGAGCTAAAGTTCAGAACGCGAATGCTGCTTATAAGTGCACTATCTATGCAGCGTAAATGGTATGACAGTATGTCGCAACTAAACCGACTAATTAACGAGTTACCTATTATCGATAATACAAAAGTGTACAACATGGGAGTACAGCTTGTTGCTTTGACCTACAACGATTACGGTCGTTATGAGTTTACACTGGATTTTCTACAGCGATATGACACAAGAGAACACAGTAAAAGAAATGCATGTGTTGCTTTAATGAATACCGTTAACGCTCGCTTGCATACAAATAGTATGTTTCTTACACCTAATAGAAAGGTATCAACCGCTTTATGCGATGATATAGGCGAAGTCATGGCCTCGGGTTTTATAAATGTATATGCAGCCCAAAAGTTATTAAAAGATGGCAGAGCTAGTGACGCACTTGCTCTAATGTTAGAGGAATTAGAGAGCATAGAGGAAACACAATATAGTCTTTTGCTAGTTCGAGCTTACGCTACATTGTCATCTATATATAGGGCCAAAAAAAACCTTGAAATGACTAAACTTTTTGCCATTAAAGCGACGGAATTGGTTGTGGGAATAGAAAACATGGAGCCTATTGCCACTTCTTACTACAACTTGTATGCCACGGAAAAAGAGCTAGGAAATATAACGTCTGCATTAGAATATTTGGAGCGTTATGTAAAATCACAGGAAGCATATTTGGACGAAGTGAAGTCCAAAGCACTTGCAATTCAATTGGCCGAAAATGATGCTTATCAGCAGCAGAGCCGAATTGATTTACTCAATAAGCAAAATGCACTTTTGAGTGCCCAGCATCAGTTATCTAAGAGTGAAGCGGAGTACTCTCGTTTAATCGGCGGAATTGCCATTTTAATCGCTATTCTTGTTGGCTTTTGGGGGATACGAGCATGGCGAATTCAGTACCGTTTAAAGACATCTTCTGAATTTGATCGGTTGACGAATATTTATAATCGTCGTCATTTTTTTACATTAGCTGACTTTGTTTTGAAGTTGGGAAATCGTTCTCGTCAAGTTGTGAGCTGTATGACATTTAAGATCGATGAAATGAGCCAAATCAAAGATTCTCATGGACAAACAATTGGCGACTGGGTTCTCAAAAAAGTGGCTAAATCAATTCAGGACTGTACAAGAGAAAATGATATTTTTGCGAGACTGGGTAAGGACGAGTTCATATTATTGTTACCTAGTTGTGATTTGGCTTCTGTGGTGAGTGTGGCAGAAAAATGCATTCAGTCGATAGAGCATATTGATGTGGCTGAAATCGGCCATGATTTCAGGGTGACAGCTAGTTTTGGGCTTAGCACTTCAACTGAGTCAGGTTATGACATGGAAATTATGATGGCGCATGCAAGTGAAGCTATGCACCACTCAAAGCAAAATGGCAAAAACCATTACGTTGCCTATAGCGACATTATTAAGCTGCAAAGAGCTCAGCAAGAAAGTTAGCCACTGGGTTCCTGTACTGGCGTCTTACTCAACTTGCTTAGGTATCTAGAAAGATTGCCACTGGTTCCCCGCGTTGCCTATATGGATATAGGTAATCGAGCGAAGCATGGTTCCCCGCGTTCGCGAGGATGACGGGTGAGGTGCGAGCATGACGGGTAAGGTGCGAGGATGACGGGTGAGGGGCGAGGATGACGGGTGAGGTGCGACGAACAAGACTTTAGTCATTTCAGCACAGGCGTCTTACTCAACTTGCTTGGGTATCCAGAAGGTTTGCCACTGGTTCCCCGCGTTCGCGAGGATGACGGGTAAGGTGCGAGGATGACGGGTGAGGTGCGACGAACAAGACTTTGGTCATTTCAGCACCGGCGTCTTACTCAACTTGTTTGGGTATCCAGAATGTTTGCCACTGGTTGTCTCGCGTTGCTTGTATGAATATAGGTAATCGAGCGAAGCATGGATGCCAGAGCCGATACGAGAGGATGACGGGTGAGGTGCGAGGGTGACGGTTGAGGTGCGAGCATGACGGGATAGGTGCGAGGGTGACGGATAAGTGGGACGAACAAGACTTTGGTCATTTCAGCACTGGCGTCTTACTCAACTTGCTTGGGTATCCAGAATGTTTGCCACTGGTCCCCGCGTTGCCTATATGGATATAGGTAATCGAGCGAAGCATGGATGCCAGAGCCGATACGAGAGGATGACGGGTGAGGTGCGAGGGTGACGGATAGGTACGACGAACAAGAGTTTGGTCATTTTAGCACTGGCGTCTTACTCAACTTGCTTGGGTATCCAGAAAGATTGCCACTGGTTCCCCGCGTTCGCGAGGATGACGGTTGAGGTGCGAGGATGACGGGTGAGGTGCGAGCATGACGGGAGAGGTGCGACGAACAAGACTTTGGTCATTTCAGCACTGGCGTCTTACTCAACTTGCTTGGGTATCCAGAAAGATTGCCACTGGTTGTCTCGCGTTGCCTATATGAGTATAGGTAATCGCGCGAAGCATGGATGCCAGAGCCGATACGCGAGGATGACGGTTGAGGTGCGAGGAATACGGGTGAGGTGGGAGAGTAACAAATATAGTGCGACGACAAACTAGCTTCGTGCCGCACGCAGAATATCTACTTCGATTTAAATTCAAATCACTCGAACAAAATCATGTATCCATAAGCAACGAGTACCGCAGGAATGGCAGAATATACTGTCGCCCACAACGCGACTTTTGGTGCCATGGCAATTGCAGGAAACAGGGCATCGCCATCGTTACTAATTGCATTTCCTATTTGTGCAGAAAGAGGAATTGCGCCATTTAAGTAAAATGTCGTGGTAAGTATTTGTGGCCCGCATCCGGGTAACATTCCAACAATGACTGCAAGCAAAGGGGTCCAATGTGGCCATTGATTAAATACAGCCTTAAGGTCAAAAGCGGTGTAAAACATGATGAGCTCGAATAGTAAAAATGCAATCACCACCCAACTAGTAACAAAATTGGTATCTAACGCGACTTTTTCAAATAAGGTCAGGGTTTTTGGTTTACTGTCCTCGGAGACGACTGCCTTATAGTTAGTGGCGCGTTTCGAAGTGGCCCACAAAAACAAGAATGTGATCCCAAGTATCGCACCTAGGCCTTGTAATGCGTACTGAGGAATATTGAATTGCTGGTTAATATCCACTTGTGCGGCTAACAATAAACCTACGATAGCTCCCGGCAAAATCAGAACTTTCCACATAAAGCCCTGAAGTTTTATTCTTTGCATTGGGTAGAGTTGAGCGCAGTGGCGTTTAGTCTCCATTTTTTCGCTGCTAGCTGGGCGAAGGAAGTCTTTTGAATGTAATTGATTGACTATTAGGCCAGATAATATTCCTACTATTACGCCTAAAATGACCACGCCGAAACCAGTACCAGGTTGACTGGCTAAAAGTAAAAAGGCGGCATCTCCCATGGTGGCCGTAAGCACAGCAACAACGGCGCCAAAATTCAAACTACCTGAAACAAATTGTGTAATGACTATGATGGCCCCACCGCAACCCGGTAACGCGCCCATTAAACTTGCAAATGTGATTTGACCCGTCTCAGAGCCCGACAACATGCGGGTCAAAATGTTATCTTTTTTTACTTTTTCGGCAAAAAAATGGTAAATCGCTAACGTCGCTGCGACAAATACGGCTACCTGCCAAAATGCGTCTGATATGACTCCTAAGGTTATTGCTCTGGTTTCTGAGTTGATGATGAGTGCTAAAACGGCAATGGGTAATAACAATCGACGATACGTGAACGCCAGTTTAGGGAATTCCACATTAATCAGCGATTGAAAAGAAAGGGAGCTCACTTGATGACCTAAACGTTGGTTTTTAAACTTGCCTGTGGTGGCGATATTGAAAATAAAACTCTCCCCAATATCTGTTCAATAGAAATGGGACCGATTTGTTCCGTCGTAACACTTAACGGATTTTCACCACGGCACCAAATAACACCGTTACGGTCGATAAACTCAACCGTTTTGATTATGTGTCCGTACCTTTTGTGACGAATGATCAGTTTGTGACCAAATTGAATTTTGCCTTTCTTAAGTTTGGTTTTAACAAAAACAAAACTTCCATCAGCAATAACCGGGGCCATACTTGGCCCCTCAATTCGCCAGACTTTAATGCCAAACATGACTAACCTTTAAGATCTGGATACACAACAGGCTCTGAAGGTTGGTAAGGACAGGTTGCCGTATAGGTCGGTACATTTTTACTCTGCCAGAAAATGTCAGCAAATTCGTTGACCAGTTTTAACAGCTCCACTGCTGCATCTCGGTCAACATGTTGTTTGTTAAACGAGGCTTTTAACATGATGTTGTGAGTTAACGAGTGGAGATTTGGGAACGCATCAAGTTGAGGTTGCTTAACATAGTCTGACCAAATAATTCGAACTTCTTCTTTAACCTTAATGCCTTGTTGTTCTTTTTCTGTCGTCAAACGTGCAATGGTGGAAAGTTGCGATAAGCTGTGTGGTGCTTTGCTCTCTAATTCCAGAAGCAAATCTATCATTCTGATCAAAGACAAGGCGGCGATTTGCGCCGTACTGGGATCGTAAATTTTGCATGGAATATCGCAATGTGCCGAGGCTTTTCCGAAGCCAATTATTTGGTCAATTTTATTTAATGCCTGATATAACATGATCATTCACCCTTTTCTTTAAGCTGTTCTAGTCTGCTTTTTTGTTGTTTTTCCTGACGAAAATAAAGGTACGCCGCTAAAGCAATAGGTGAGAGCGAAAGTAAGTGTACGAGCCCCGAGAATGGTGAACTGTGATCATGGCCCGCATGGGCAAGCAAGTTTGAACTAAACAACATGGTAGTAAACAAGACAAGTGTTTTTAAACTGGTCATTTTTGATCCTAATTTAATGGAGTTGAGAAAGCGGTATATTCAATGCCGAGCGACTCGGTAAATACTCGGCGTTAGCCTGGACAAAGACTGGATTTTTCTTTGAGAACTTTTGGATAGCTTGCCAAGTTATATTCATGGCTTGAATCAAAGCAATTGAATCACTTTGTTCTTTTATCAACATTTTGTGACAGTAATTGTGCGGGGTATTGAGATAGTGAAGCGCTAACCTGAGTTCGCCGCTGCGCTCAAACAGCGTTGCTAAGTTATGGCAAGTCGCCGTCCATGCAAATAAGATCTCGCGGCACTCTGGGTCAACCAGTAATTTCTGCTCAAGTAAATCGAAGGCTTCAAAGTAGTAACTCTCCGCTGCGGAGTATTCGAATTTATCGAAACATTTATTGCCATTCTTGAGTGATAACTGCCAGTCTTCGAGTTCCATTGATTTTCTGCCTGTGCTTTAAAGTTTTCAAAACGATAATACGAATAATTATTATTTGCAAATGATAATTATTATCATTAGCATTAAATTGTCGAAACAAAGTGAGAGGAAACAAGGGTGCGTGTAGAGAACCTAATGCAGAGAAAAAGCCACTTGGTAAGGTTGGGGGTGTATCCCGATAACCCTGATCTATTAAGACAATGGCTGATGCAGGAACCATCAATGAACGCGAATGCCGCTGATCATTCAACACACTATGAGCTCCAATTCGGGTTGTTGTTAGAAACGATAATGGATACGTCTATTCCTAAGCAGTGGCGAGTTACCTGCCTTGACCAAATCTTCCAGCCCATTCGAAACTTACAGTCAAGAAACAAATGCGAATATAGCACTGAAGCTGTTACTCGAATGTTGCAACTTTTATCAGCTAATCGAGCTTCAATTGAAAATGAACTTTATCTATAAACCAATTTAAATAGAGGATTTATGACTGAATATAGAATTGAAACAGATAGCATGGGGGAGCTAAAAGTTCCTGCTGATGCGCTATACGGTGCACAAACCCAGCGAGCGGTTAATAACTTTCCAATTAGTGGCAAAACTATGCCTAAAGCCTTCATACATGCTTTATTGCTTGCAAAGTACTCGGCGGCCAAAGTTAATGGCGAATTGGGTGTATTGAATGAGTATAAATCGCAAGCGATATGTCAGGCGGTTGACGACTTACTCAGTGGTGACTATCAGGAGCATTTCCCGGTCGATGTGTTTCAAACAGGTTCAGGTACGAGTTCAAACATGAATGCCAACGAAGTGTTGGCCATGTTAGCAAGTCAAATCTGTGGAGCCAAAGTGTCGGCCAATGATGATGTCAATTATGGCCAAAGTAGTAACGATATTATCCCGTCTACGATTCATATTAGTGCGGCATTAGAGTTACATAATAAATTATTACCTGCACTTAAGTACTTAAAAGAACACATTAAGCAGAAAGCGGAAACCGTTTCCATGTATACCAAAACAGGCCGCACCCATCTAATGGATGCCATGCCAGTGAAGATGAGTCAAAGCTTGAATGCCTGGGCCGAACAGCTTGAATTTGCCATTGAGAAACTCAAGCAAGTACAGCCGCAGATACAATCGCTTGCACAGGGCGGCACTGCAGTTGGGACGGGTATTAATGCACATCCTTTATTTGCTCAGAAATTTTGTGAAGCTTTATCCAAAAAGACGGGCGTAGCCTTTACGCCAGCTGAAAACTTCTTCACTCATATTAGTTCACAGGACATCGCAGTGTCACTGTCTGGTCAGTTAAAAACAACCGCCGTAACCATTATGAAAATAGCCAACGATTTACGTTGGATGAACTCTGGCCCGTTGGCTGGACTGGGAGAGATTGAGTTAGAAGCGTTACAACCTGGATCTTCTATTATGCCAGGTAAGGTGAATCCTGTGATCCCTGAGGCTGCGGCTATGGTTGCAGCGAAAGTGATTGGCAATGACAGTGCAATTACAGTGGCCGGTCAATCGGGTAACTTTGAGCTGAACGTCATGTTGCCTTTGATTGCGGATAACTTGCTTGAGAGCATTGAGCTGCTAAGCAATGTTAGTATCCAGTTGGCGGAAAAGGCGATAAAGACCTTTGTCGTGAAGGAAGACAACTTAAAGCGCAGTCTGGACCGAAATCCCATATTAGTTACGGCTCTGAACCCGGTTATTGGTTATCTCAAAGCCGCAGAAATTGCAAAAACCGCTTATAAGGAAGGCCGAGCTGTGATTGATGTCGCATTAGAGATGACGGATATTCTGAAACAAGAATTGGAAAGGTTACTCGACCCTACTAAATTAACAACAAATATGTCTTAGAGTTTATTGGATTATTTTCCTCTGGATTCCAGATATCGCTGGGGCGATTCTGGAATGACGGAATGACGGAATGACGGAATGACGGAATGACGGAATGACGGAATGGGGGCTGTTGCGAGCTGAGCGAATTATAATTAAATTTGGTTTAGCAGCTTTTCCGCTCCGTCATTACCGAGAAATCGGTAATCCAGTGGAGGGTTACTCTTAACATTCGTTGTATTACATTTTAACCCTCGAAAAAAGTAGTCGAAGTTTGTTACTATGAATATTCATTCTTGAAGTTGGCGGTTAAGGGCTCAAATTTTGTATTCTGCATTACAACAAAAGTGTTTAAAGCAGCTTGGTATTATGCCACTTGAATTACGTACTGCGGAAGAACAAGCGCGAGCTCAAGATGAGAGCCGTAAAGTCACAGAAACGTCAGTAGAGCCTCAACAAGTTTTAGTCCAACCAGCTGTTCAAACAAGTGATCTGTCAGTCAAAAATAGTAAACTTTCAAATCGACCGTCTTTGTCCAGTTTGTTGAACAGCAAAGCAGACGAGAGCAATAAATCATTTCGCGCCAATGCGGCGGCTGTGCAATCATCAGAAAGTCAAAAGTTGCTTTATGAAGCGTATGATTGGCAATCCTCTAGTCGTGGTTTGATTCAAGATCTACAAGTAATGTTCCCCGAACTAGATGTGTCAGAAGGTAAGTTAAGACTCACTTCTGGATTTCATTGGTTGATCAGTGGCACTCAAACTTACCCAGAGGTTATTGACGACAATCTAGTGACTGGCTTCCCTAATAAGCTGTCTGGCAATGATTTTGCGCAAGTATGGAAGTTGCTCGCAAATAGGATTAAAGAATAATAGATAAATTGTTTAAGTTTAGTTGCATCCTGACTTCAGCCATTGTTGTGGTAATTCGGGCGTGACAAAAAATGTGTACGACGTGATATTAAGTGAATGTTCGTCGCTAATTGAAAGGCTGAGGGTTATTGTTTTTATTTATTCTAACCAACTATAATCCCTAACAAATTTTAGTTAATACCGTTACTTAAACTTAGTTTATTGGACATAATGAGCATTGTTCACAGATGAAAGTATTTACTCTTAACCTCAGCCACATTCCTCAGGTTTTATCCATTGAAACCGCGACACACCTAACGCCTTGGAGTGAAAAAATAATCAAAACGAGTTTTGGAACTCGAAGCCAGAACTTCGGTTTATTTCGTTCGGAAAAAGGGATGGATGAATTAATCGGGTATTATTTTGCTGAGTACGTCGCAGGTGAAATGACATTAGAGAATATTTGTGTTGACGTTAAACATCAGGGAAAGGGGCACGCCAGAACATTGATGTCGCATTTACTCGAACAGGCCAAGGCAAAAAACGCTGAAGAGATTTGGTTAGAAGTAAGGGTATCAAACACCGCTGCCATTTCATTGTACCTGTCCTATGGTTTTGAAAAAGTCTCTATTCGCAAACAATATTATAAAATACCCGACAGCAATGAGAAGGAAGATGCCTTGTTAATGAAGTTAACCTTAGGGCTGGTTGTATAAAGTCCTTCTAATAGCAATTGCGGCTAGTTATTAAGAACGTTTGTTTTCCAGCATTTCCTTATCGGCCTGTTCGATTACTTCATCTATCGACTTAGTTAAGTCAACGTTTACAAAACCCGAGCTAATAGTAAAGGCGGGAAGGTCCGTTTTTAATTGTTCTTGTTCCAGTATTTTAGTAAACCGTTCCAGAATCTTGTTTGAATCCGAATCATTTTTATAACTCACCAAAGCAATAAATTCATCCCCTCCCATTCGCCCGGTGACGTCAGCGTCACGTGTTGAATCGGTTAATGCTTTACTCACCATTTGCAAAACCTTGTCTCCGACAGGATGCCCAAATTGATCATTAATGGTCTTAAATTGATCTACGTCGAAATAAAATAAGCCTAGATGAGAGTTATTGCGCTTGGCCAGTTTCATCCTTTGGTCGGCTAGAATTAAAAAGCCACGTCGATTACTAATATTGGTTAGAGGGTCGGTAACGGCTAATTTCTGCGCCTGTTGGTACATTTCGATAAGCGAAAGGTCTGATTCGAATATGCTCTTGAGGTGGTGAATTAAGTCAAAGTACTTGTCTCGGTATTCGGTTTTTTCATAATCCATCACACAAAGGGTGCCAAAAGCGGTGCCGTTAGGCCAAAAGATGGGCACACCTAAGTAAGAAACAAAACCATCTTCATGAACTTCTGGGTTAGTGTCCCAACAAGGATCAATGGGGGCGTTAGACACATATAACGGTTCGCGTGTTTCTACAATTCTACGGCAAAAAATGTTGGCCTCGGGTTCAATTTTTGAACCTGCACCATACGGATTGGTTTCTTGTTCACTGGAAATCGTGACTTGAAAACCTTTAGAAGTGTATTGAACAAGAAATCCAGCAGGCGCATCAAAAAGCTTGGCCAGTAAATTGACGGTTTGCTGCCATTTTTCAATCGAGATGAGCTCATTGGGATTGTCTAGTAACCAAGCTTCAGGATTTATCTGAATGACGTTTTCCACAATGAACACCTTAATTTTGTGAGCAACCTTTATATTTATAGTACGGAACTGAACCAGTTGTAAATCGAATATTGTGTTCTCAACACCGTTTTTGTCTTGAATAGAAGTCGTTGTTCAACCGTGTAAGTTGAATGGAAAATGTGAATGATTACTGCTGGAACGAAAGGGCTAACTATACTGTTGTAATTATTAGCGAATCTAAAGCCAATGCTCCCTTGATTTGACTCAAGTTGAATATGAAATTGTATTGTTATGGTTAAAAAAATGGCCTCAGGACCTTTACCGTGTTTGATAAAAAATGTAGTGAGTTAAATGCTAATCTGGTTTTCTTTGCGGAGAATGTCACCAAAGTCTATGGTGAAGGGAATTCCGCTGTTCATGCATTACGGGGTGTTGATTTACAAATACCGGAGGGAGAGCTGGTGGTTTTACTCGGACCGTCGGGCAGTGGAAAATCAACGTTATTGAACATTCTTGGGGGGTTAGACCGAAGCTCTGATGGGGCCGTTCACTTTCATAATAAAACCATTACCAATATGTCTGAAAATGAGTTGACTAGCTATCGACGTCATCACGTAGGGTTTGTATTTCAATTTTACAACTTAATGCCAAGTTTGACGGCTTTAGAAAACATAGAGTTGGTTACCGAAATTGCAGATAACCCGATGGCGGCTACGGAGGCTTTAAAGCTCGTAGGGCTGGAACATCGTTCAAATCATTTCCCTTCTCAGTTATCTGGTGGAGAGCAACAACGCGTCGCTATTGCCAGAGCAATAGCGAAGCAGCCCACCGTTTTATTTTGTGATGAGCCTACTGGAGCACTGGACAGTGAAACGGGGCGAGCCGTTCTAAGCGTGTTACAGGATATTAATACTCGCTTAGGCACGACGGTTTTAATTATTACCCATGCGATTGATATCGCCCAAATGGCAAACAGGGTTGTTTATTTTTCCGATGGTCAAGTAGCCAAAATAGAAACGAATGATTCACCTAAACCCGCGGAGCACATCGCATGGTGAGTCCGCTCAACCTCAAATTATGGCGAGACTTGAAACGGCTCAAAGGGCAGGTGGCGGCAATTTCTCTAGTGATAGCGATGGGCGTCATGATGTTGGTAATGATGACTGGGCTCGTTACTTCTCTAGAGTTAACGCGAAAAGCCTATTATGAGTCCTATCGGCTTGCCGATGTATTTGCATCGGTTGTCAGGGCGCCCAAATCAGTAATCAAGGAGCTTGAAAACATTGATGGCGTTAATATTGCTGAAGGCCGTATTTTGGGGGACGCGTTAGTCGATATAAGAGGTAATGATAACGCATACAGAGCCATGGCGATCTCGTTGCCTGATAATAGCCAACCAAAACTAAATCAGATTCGCTTGCTAAAAGGTCGTATACCCATGTTGGCGCACAGTACTGAAATTGTGCTGTTAAACAGCTTTGCCGCAGCTCACGATTTAAATATTGGCGATTCCATCGAAGCAACACTATATGGTAAACGACGAGAGCTCAATATTGTAGGAATAGCTCAATCGCCAGAATTTCTGTATACCACAGCTCCAGGGGAGCTGGTTCCTGCAGACGGCCGTTTTGCAGTATTTTGGCTCGTTGAATCTGAAATGGCTGCCGTCTTTGATATGGATGGTGCAGTGAATCAATTCATTTTGTCTGTGCCTGATATGGCGCAGTTAGACCGCATTCTATTCTCTGTTGACTCAATTCTTAAACCTTTTGGGGGGCTTGGTGCATACGGATTAGATCAACATCATTCTAATAAATTTGTCAGTGAAGAAATAGCGGGCCTCAAAGCCTCTTCTGTATCGGTTCCACCCGTTTTTATGTTTGTTGCCGCATTTCTGCTGTATATGGTGACGGGAAGGATGGTGCAGGCTGAACGTGAACAAATAGGATTGTTAAAATCATTTGGCTATTCAAATTTCGAAGTAAATAAACACTATTTGAAATTGGCAGTTGTCATTAGTTTACTGGGGGCATTACTGGGTAGTGCCCTTGGTATTTGGGCCGGACATGGAATGACCGTGTTTTATCAAGTCTTCTTTAAATTCCCTTTCATCATATTTCAATTGGATGCCAGTTCTTTTATTAAAGGGTTAGTGATCAGCGTCTCGGTCGCATCAATGGGCAGTGTTTGGGCATTAAGAAACGTATATGACTTAACTCCAGCGGTAGCGATGCAACCTCCCGTGCCTGCAGATTATAGTCATTTGCTGACCTTACCTGGGTTTGTATTGCGTAAGCTGGATACGCCGAGCAGGATGTTATGGCGTCGATTGGTCAGGCAACCAGGACGTTTTATTAATGGAAGCATTGGCATCGCTTTTGGTATGGCGTTGTCGGTTTCCATGGTGGCAATGCTGCACGGATTTCAAGCCACGATGGATACAACCTTTAATCAAATAGACAGAAGTGATGCGACGGTTAGTTTTATAAATGCTGTTAGTAAAAAATCAGTTTATGAACTTGAAAAAATAGAAGGCGTTTTAACTGTGGAGCCATTTCGTGTGGTGCCAGTAGTATTCAAAAACGGATTGTATCAGTATCGAGGGGCAGTAAATGGTTATGTATCTCAACCCGAATTGAATCGAGCGTTAGATGCCAATGGAAAGCCGTTAGTACTTGATAATGCAGGTGTTGTTTTGTCAAAGGCGGTAGCCAAAATTCTAAATGTTTCAGTTGGCGACGTATTACTCATAGAAGTGAAAGAGGGGCACCGACCATCCATCAGTGTGCCAGTGTCTGGTATCGCGGAAACCTTATTAGGCTCGCCCGTATATATGGAATTGTCGGCACTGAATCGTTACCTTAAAGAACAGGGAAGGGTCTCGGGGGCGTTTTTAAAACTCGATGCAACTAAAGAAACTGAGGTTTACAAAACGCTAAAATTAATGCCAAAAGTAGCGGGAGTGGGCCTTAAAAAAGAAAATGAAGCAGCGTTTAAAAAGCTATTGGATAGTGGAGCCGGAGCCATGCGTTACATTATGTTATTGATTGCAGGTGTGATCAGCTTTGGTATTGTCTACAACTCAGCTTGTACCGCTTATTCAGAACGTTTAAAAGAGTTGGCCAGCATGCGAGTGCTGGGGTTTGAAAAGTCTGAGGCTAACTTTGTTTTGCTGGCTGAATTAGCAGTAATCGTTATTTTGGCGTTACCAATTGGGGCTGTGCTGGGCCAATTGTTGAGTCACGTAATTGCTGAGAGTTTTAGTACCGATATTTATCAAATCCCCGTTATCTATTCACCTCAAAGTTTTGGTTTAGCGGGAGCCGCGGTACTCATCGCGTCTTTTGTGTCAGCTTACGTCGTTAAAAGAGATGCCGACAAATTGGATTTGGTTATTGCGTTAAAACACAAAGAGTAAAACTATGCAAAAAAAGAAGTCGTCCCGCCACGTCTTAACTATTATCGCTACAGTGTTCTTAATCGCAGGGGCGGTTTATTCATTTTGGCCACAACCTAATTTGGTCGATGTCGACACCGTAAAATTAGGTCAAATAGCTCATACAATCAAAGAAGAGGCTAAAACCCAGGTTCATGATACTTACACGGTAAATGCGCCTATTGACGGTTATCTTTTACGGTTGGACACTGAACCTGGTGATAACGTAAAGGCTAATTCCACTATTGTCGCAAAATTGTTGCCTAACTTACCAACTGTTCTGAATCGCAAGCAAAAACATCAGGTCAATGCTCAAATAGCGACAGCCAATGCCAATATTGCTGCGGCAAAGAGTTCGCTAGAACGCGCCCAGCAGCAGTTGCAACTGGCCAAAAACAGTTTTGAAAGAGCAAAGGCTCAGTTCCAATCAAAACTGATCAGTGTTAGCGAGTATGAGCAATTTGAAACCGAGTGGCGCGTATCGTTAACCAGAAAGGCACATGCAACCTCACAACTCGAATTGGCCAATGCTCAATTGAAGTTAGCGGAGTCTGGGTTAATAGGTAGCAATGCTCTTGAAAAAGATCCAAATCAACCACTTTCCTTATTTGCACCTATAGATGGCGTTGTCTTAAATGTATTGCAAAAAAGTGAAAGCCCAATTCGTGCTGGTAGCCCAATTGTGGAAATTGGCGATATTGAACATGAGTTAGAAGTGGTGGCTGAAATGCTTTCTTCCGATGCCGTCAAAATTAATATAGGCGATAAAGTGAAGATCATGAACTGGGGGGGAGAACACTCGTTAGGTGGAACTGTTAGTCGGATTGAGCCGTTTGGATATACCAAGTTTTCCGCTCTGGGTGTCGAGGAGCAAAGGGTCAATGTGATTATTAACTTCGACAACCTTGAACGCATTGCAGGTAAATTAGGTCATGGTTATCGCGTTGATGTGGAGGTAGTCGTAAAGCAATTTGAAGACGCGTTGATCATTCCCAGCGGTAGTTTATTCAGAGTAGAGCGAGAGTGGGCCGTTTATGCAGTTGAAGACGGACGAGCCGTTTTGAAAAAGGTTGTTGTAGGCATAAACAATGGCTTGCGGGCGAATGTTACGTCAGGTTTAAAGGTAGGAGATACGGTCGTTGTCTATCCATCTTCGGACTTAACCAACAGGATGAAAATACAAGTTCGGCCCTAGAATGGTTTTAGTTTGATGATAGACAACATGGTTGTATTGGTCATTGACTTAAGATTTTGAAATTTACCTCAAAAGCGATAAGACACTCTCGCAGCAATGGCATTTCCTTGGTCGTAATGCGTTCCGCTAACATCAACAAAGGGGGCGGTATTTGTTTTGGGACCGGAAATAGTTGTATCGTAATATTGAAGCTGTAAGTGAAGATTTTTATTAATGTAATAATTGGTGCCTATCATGCTAACTTCTGCCTTGGAGCCAGCGTCGTGATCTATTAAGTCCAATACGCTGTATCTGGCGTAAACTTCCCAAACATCAAATTCATTAGAAGGGCGCCCAAACTTAGCGTATTTTTTATTGTAAGCGGAGCTGGTTTGTCCGTCTATAAAGTAATTTGCAGTTAGGTAATAACCCGATAATGACAAGTTACCTATATTAGGATCTCTTGAATTCACTGACATGTTGCCATACTCGGCCTCAAACCGGAAAGATTGAACTTGGTAGGCAAATTCACCTACATAAATGTTTGCGCTTTCAGCGGAATTTAATTCTGGTGCGAACACGAGTTTATTCGTCGCCACTCGAATTCCAGCTCGTTCACTTAAAGAAAATGCTTCTTCTCCCATATCTTTGTATGAGTAGGACGCGCCAAAATGTAAGACGTCTTTATTGGTTACATTTGCCCAGGTACCTCGCGCGTTATACGCAAGGAGCAGTTTATCGTTATTATCACGGCCAGACTTGTCGCCTGCATAACGTTTATCTTCAAATATACCTGCTGATATTCTCATGCCATTGTCGAGCACATAATGGCCCTGTGCTCCCCACTGAAAGCCGACTGCAAAGGCATTGGGCATCATGGGCCGCTCGCCGGTCAGCTCTTCGCCAATATATTGGACCGACAGGCTGCGGTCTTCTTTTATCTTACCCACTCGAATTTCAGATTTGTCACTAGGCTGATATCTGACAAAACCTGCTGCCAAGCTGGTGGTATTATCATCAGCCAACATCACTATGACATAATCCATTTTGTCATCAACTTTATGAAAAATTCTTAAGTGAACCCGCCGGACAAACAAATCCGAGCCTGTTTGTCCTTGGTGATCAGCGTTGTAAGCACCATCGTATTGGTTGTAGTCCATTTGCACTAGTCCGGCAAATCGCAGCTGATTTAAGTTTCGCTTTGCGGTGTCTTGCTTTTGTTGCTCTAGTTCCTTTTCTAGTTTTTTTATTCTGTCTTCTAAAGACTCACTGGCGTTAGACGGGAATGTAAAAATCAAAACAAAAACAATAGAAAATAGTCTCACTTTTGCCAAAGTTAAGTAAGATGAGGTTACTCCGGAACATATATTCATATTCTTCTCCAGATGGCACTAACCGCTATTATTTAATACAAGAGTAACTATTCTTCTGCATAATGTGATGATTAAAGTGCTCGCGCTCATAGTTCACCACTGGCTCTTTCTTATATAACGCATCCTATTGAGCAACTACTTAGTTGTTATCTAACAGCCCTATAAGGTGTCTGTGTCAAATTTTAGATCGCCATAACATTCTGATTTATCAATACGGCAACATGAATTTGATTATCTGCTAGCTATTGGTTCGCTGTTTCACGCGTTATGACACAACATGTGTACCACCCAGCCTGAACTGGCTTATTAAATGCGAGGCCTTGAGTCTATAAAAATGTCAATTAAGTGTAGAAGTGGAACCGAGTTGTCGCAAGAAATCGCTGTTGTTTAAGTGTTTGAATTTAAAGTTTAATTTTTATTCGCTCAGTTAAGGGGGTTACACCGGTAATTCGATTTAGGCAAAACTCTGCGAAATGCGGTACGTGTTTTTTTCAGTTTATTAATCGAACAGGCTTTTATTAAAGTTGTTGCTCTATAACAACCAGATGAGTTGCTGTATAATCCCGCGCTACAAAATTTATAGACCTTAGAGCAAAGAATTTACGGTAGTTAAAAGAATTGCCGTATATGAACAGGACTTATGACAGATTCAATCTTAGCGAAAGAAATTGAGTGCAGACGCACCTTTGCGATCATATCGCACCCGGATGCGGGTAAAACCACCATCACTGAAAAAGTACTCTTGTACGGACAACAGATCCAGACTGCGGGCACAGTTAAAGGTCGCGGTTCGAATCAGCATGCTAAATCTGACTGGATGGAGATGGAAAAAGACCGTGGTATCTCGATTACTACGTCTGTAATGCAGTTTCCTTATGGTGACTCGTTAGTTAACCTTTTAGATACTCCGGGACACGAAGACTTCTCAGAAGATACCTATCGTACACTGACAGCAGTAGACTCCTGTCTTATGGTTATCGATGCGGCAAAAGGTGTAGAAGACCGAACCCGCAAATTGATGGAAGTTACCCGTTTGCGTGACACGCCAATCATCACTTTCATGAACAAGTTGGACCGCGATATTCGTGATCCAATGGAGTTGTTGGATGAAGTTGAAGATGAACTTAAGATCATGTGTGCACCAATTACCTGGCCAATTGGCTGCGGCAAGTTGTTTAAGGGTGTATATCACATTGCACGTGATGAAGTGATCTTGTATGAGACAGGTAAGGGTCACACCGTTCAAGATGTACGCATCATTAAAGGCTTGGATAACCCGGAAGTTGATGAAGCGGTGACAGAAGATTTGGCGGCGCAATTACGTGACGAGTTAGAATTAGTACTTGGTGCGTCAAACGAATTTGATCACGAGATGTTTTTGCAAGGTGAATTAACGCCTGTTTATTTTGGTACTGCATTAGGTAACTTTGGTGTGGATCATATGTTGGATGGTTTAACCGAATGGTCACCAACACCTATGCCGCGTCAAACCAATGAACGTGAAGTGGTTGCATCTGAAGATAGATTCTCAGGATTTGTATTTAAGATTCAGGCTAACATGGATCCAAAACACCGTGACCGCGTAGCTTTCATGCGAATTGTTTCAGGCAAATATGAAAAAGGCATGAAGATGAAACACGTACGCTTAGGCAAAGACGTGCGTATTTCCGATGCATTGACTTTTGTTGCGGGTGATCGTGCCGCAGTAGAAGAGGCTTACCCAGGTGACATTATCGGTTTGCATAACCACGGTACCATTCAAATTGGTGATACTTTCACTCAAGGTGAAGAGCTAAAATTTACCGGTATTCCTAACTTTGCGCCTGAATTATTCCGACGTATTCGTTTAAAAGATCCTCTAAAGCAAAAGCAGTTGTTAAAAGGTCTTATTCAGTTATCTGAAGAAGGTGCGGTACAGGTTTTCCGTCCGACTCAAAACAACGATTTGATTGTTGGTGCAGTTGGTGTACTTCAGTTTGATGTCGTTGTTCAAAGACTTAAGTCTGAATATAACGTTGAAGCCATTTACGAAAATGTGAACGTCGCTACTGCTCGTTGGGTGACTTGTGAAGATGGCAAAAAACTCGAAGAGTTTAAACGTAAATGTGCTGCTAACCTTGCATTAGATGGCGGCGACAACCTGACTTATATTGCGCCTACTCGAGTGAACCTCAATTTATCCATGGAAAGATACCCAGACGTGGTATTCCATGAAACGCGTGAACACTAAAATTAGATAGGAAAACAAAACGTGAATGTTTTTCAATTAGTACAAAACAGATTTAAACAAGCCTTAAGTAAAATTGAAGGTGCAGAAAATGCACCAGCACCATTGGCACGAAGCACGCGTCCTGAATTTGGTGAATACCAGTTTAATGGTGCGATGGCTTTGGCAAAGATGTTAAAACAAAACCCTCGTCAGATAGCGACACAAATTGTGGATGCCGTTGAATTAGATGACGTTGCGGAAAGCCTTGATATCGCGGGTCCTGGTTTTATTAACGTTAAGTTAAAACCTGAGTGGTTGGCGTCTAAAGTTGAGTCAGCGCTGCAAGACGCGCGCCTGTCAGTTGAGTTAGAAGACAAACAAAAGGTTGTTGTTGATTTATCCTCACCTAACTTAGCAAAAGAGATGCACGTGGGTCATCTGCGTTCAACGATTATCGGGGATGCGGTAGCACGTACTATTGAGTTTTTAGGTCATGACGTTATCCGCCAAAACCACATGGGCGATTGGGGTACGCAATTTGGTATGTTGATCGCGCATCTGCAAGACAAACTCAATGCCGATGAAGTGGCAACAACTGCACTGTCTGACTTGGAAGACTTTTACCGTGAAGCGAAAGTGCGTTTTGATGATGAAGCGGGTTTTGCAGACCGCGCACGTGAATACGTCGTTAAATTGCAAGGTGGCGATGAAGCTTGTTTGAAACTGTGGCAACAGTTTATCGATGTTTCGATTCAGCACAGTGAAGAAGTATACGATAAACTAAACGTTAAACTGACTCATGATGACATCATGGGTGAGAGCGCTTACAACCCTATGTTACCGGGAATTGTCGCTGATCTAAAAGAGCAGGGCATCGTGGTTGAAGACCAAGGTGCGCAAGTCGTATTCCTTGAAGAGTTGGCAAATAAAGATGGTGAGCCCGCGGTTTACATTGTCGAAAAATCTGGTGGCGGTTACTTGTATTCCACAACTGATTTAGCAGCGATGAAATATCGTTCATTCGACTTGAGTGCCGACCGTATTATTATCTTCACTGATGCGCGCCAAGCATTCCACTTCAAACAGGCGGAAATCGTTGGCCGTAAAGGCGGTTTGTTGAAGGAAGAAACGTCATACGAACACGGCCCGTTTGGCATGATGTTAGGTCAAGACGGCAAGCCGTTTAAGACTCGTACTGGTGGTACGGTTAAGCTTGCAGATTTGTTAGATGAAGCGGTTGAGCGTGCTGAGAAGTTATTAGCGGAACGTGAAAACAATTTGTCGGCGGAAGAGCAAAAAGAAATTGCTCGCAAAGTCGGTATCGGCGCGATCAAATATGCGGACTTAAGCAAAAACCGTACTACGGACTATATCTTCAACTGGGATACCATGTTGAGCTTTGAAGGGGATACGGCACCGTACCTTCAGTATGCTTATACTCGTATTAAGAGTATCTTCCGTAAAGCGGGTATTGATGCAGATAACTTTAACGCTGCGGTTAACATTACAGAACCACAAGAAAAAGCACTTGCGGTTAAACTATTACAGTTTGTAGAAGCTATAAATAGTGTAAGTACTAACTCAACACCTCACTTGTTATGTACATACTTGTATGAGTTGTCGAGTTTGTTCATGACTTTCTACGAAGCATGCCCAATGTTAAAAGACGGCGTCGAAGAAGATACCAAGTTAAGCCGTATGGCATTAAGTTTATTGGTAGCGAAAACCTTGAAACAAGGTTTAGACCTTCTTGGCATTGAGACCATGGAAAAAATGTAATTTTCCAAAGTAGTAAAAAACGGCACCGATTGAGGTGCCGTTTTCTTATTCGATTATAAAAATAACAATAGGGATAGTAATGAAAAAAATTCTAAGTGTAATCACTATTTCACTTTTTCTGCTCGGCTGTGGTTCGGGCGGGGGGGATAGTTCCGATACAAGTGGAAACAGCAGTAGTCCTTCTCCAACAACCAATCAGCAAGATAATCAAACCGCACTGGAAAAACATTTTGATGAGATTGCGGTAAAAAACCTTCTTTTACCGGAAGCTGTAATTGATTTATCAGAGGTGGTTGAATCAGAAATGTTATGGATATTTGATATCGGCAATCAAGTGACCAGTAGGCAATGTCTTGATGGAGGGACAGTAAGTTGGGACATAAATTGGACTGCTGCAACTAAATTAAGTGGAAATTTAAGCTTTGACGAATGTAACCTTGGGGCCTTTTATCCAGCAGATAAAACTAAGGCCAAATCGTCTAATGTATATTTTTCGGGAATGGTAAGTGTAGATTTCAATGTGACTCTAAGTGAAGAATATACAGGCGTTAATTCTGTGGAGTATTATTCGTTAGTAACTAAGACTGACGCTGCTTTTCTTAGATCAAAAGCTACTGAAGGACTAGAGTATAAAGTCGCTTTTGACTTCTCAATTAGCAATCATCAATCCTGGAACGATGAACAAAATGACAAAAGAGTTGAAATCCAAAAGTTAATCGTTGATTTTGCCGATAATGATAGTTCTGGAGATACAGTTATTGTTTCAAACGGAGTTCTTGAGCAAAGCCAATTTATTCCTCAAACGACTTCGTTGAGCAGTTATGAAGTGGCTTTTTCCGGGGACGTAGATCACAACTTATATGCAGTTTCAGGTGTTTTGTCTGGAAAGCTTTCTGGTAAGGATATAAGTAACATTCTTTTTTCTGAGATGATAAAAGGAGAATTTGTTTACGAATCTGAAGAGACTCTAAAATTAAGCATAGTTGATGGTTACTCCAAACTATTTTTTAAAGGGCTGTATGAGGGCGAAATATTAACTAACGAGTTGATTGATGAGACTTTATATCGTGTAGAAAATAATCGTATGTTGTTTGGCCGAGTTGATGCTACAACGCCATTGCGTTTACTAAATACAAAACTTGAACGGAGTAACGAGGAACTAGCGACAATTACCGCGACTTACAATAAGTCAGATTTAGGTTTTGTAACGACCTATCTCAGCTCCGTTGGTGAGGTGTCTAATGTCTATTACGAAACAGATCAAATATCGATGAATCAAGAGCGAAATAAGCTAGTTGTCGACTTACCTACGGATTTGGTAGCGGGAGTGTATGAGCTATCGATAAGTAATAAGAACTTTAGTGAAAGTGGAAATTTAAGTCACTTCGATCAAACAGACAAAGTTGTCTTCGTACATGGTTTTGCTGGAGACATTTCAATCTTAGAATACGCTGCGGATAACATTTTAGGCGATGAGATGGGCGAATTTTTGACAATGTTAGGCTCTACAGTGACTAAAGGTGAGTTACTTCCAAGTTATACTGATATATCAAATTTCAGCGCTGCAAGTGAGTTTTGTTTTAATTCGTTAACTAATGAATATTTTTTATTAGATAATGAAAGCACACAAAACACACTTTATGCTTTAAAGCTTGAAGAATATGTATCGATTGAAAGGCATGACATTCCTCATTCGGTTAAACAGCTAGATTGTATGGGAAGTTATTTATCACTCCACGGGGTTGAGTATAGAGAAGCCAACGATGGTTCATTTAAACATTTAGCTAATGTAGGTACGTTTGACACCTTGAATCGTAATTACGAAGTATTGAAATCAGATCTTGATGAAAGTCATATAGCCGATAATACCTTTGATAACAATCATTATGCTAAACATGTATTTCCTGATTCTCATAATGAATTTTACACACTGGATCATGATGCAATGCAAACTCTAAAGTTGCAGAAAGTGGATTATTCGCTGGAGACTCCCATTTATACTGATATCAAACATGTAACGGATTCATTAGTTTGGAATCATCATAATAGTCTTGACTGCAATGCGAGAACACAATTTAGCGAAAGTTATTCGTATGACAGAAAATCGCTAATGGATATAAATGAGCAACAGGGGTACCTAATTGTTAGGAATATTGTAATGGATTTGGACTCAGAGGAAATTATCCATGAGTTTAATAATACAAATTTAATGAACTGCAAAGAGCACCTTTTATATCTGGATAATAGTGGAAAGTACATTGTTACCGATTATGGCGTGTATGATGCGAAAAACTTTGAATTATTAGCCGAGCTGCCACTATTCGAGTTTTATCAAAGCAATAAAACAATTTTTATCGGGAGTGACGATATTCTAAGGATAATTATCGGTACAGAGTCGGCGTATAATTCTTCTCATGAACGTTCTAAGCTTGGAACTGCGATTTATACCTTGGATCTTAAAACTATTTAGAAAATAGCTAGTTGAGTGCGTGTAACATTTAGTTATATGTATAAATGTTAGATATGTGAACAATTAGTGATTTGTTTCGATAGTTAAAAACGGCACTTTAACAGGTGTCGTTTTTGTTTGTGCAATTCTAAACATGCTGCCAGTTATTTAGGTGACGATTGTTGCATGAATAACGTCAATTTCTGTTTCCCGTCTATACTTAAAGATCAACCAAACCTCTTGTATTTAGGAGGTCCTATGAAATCTTCAGTTTGGTTTTTATTGGCCGTTCTGGCTACCTCTGTTATGAGTTTTAATCTTAATGCCGCAGTTGATATGTTTATCAAAATTGAAGGGATTGACGGCGAAAGTCAAAGTGCTGGCCATGAAGGAGAAATTGATGTTTTAGCCTGGAGTTGGGGCACAAGTCGTACATCGAAAGAGCGAATGAACCGACCAACACGATATGGCAAAACCGCTACTAACATGGAAATGACGTTTACCAAGAGTATGGATTCAACATCAACACCTTTGTTTTCTTATTGCAATACGGGTCAGCACAAAGACGTGGTCATAATGACTGTGGTGAAACCTGAGCGACCATTTCAAAATTTCATTCAATTCCTAATGTATGACGTTCGTTGTGTTTCGTATAACGTGGGGTCAAGCGGTGAAGATGTTCCTACAGAAAACGTGACACTAAACTTCTCCAAGATAGAGTTTGAATATAAACCTCAAAAAGAAGACGGTTCAGAAGGTGATAAAGTTGAACTGGGATGGGATTTGACTAAAGGTAAAAAGGCTTGATTCTATCTTCGCAACTGGCTGAAAGTGACTGATAGGTGAAATTCTTTATTCATGAGGCATCGCTCTTTCAAGTCCGTGTGACCTTTTGTCACTCAGAGTTTGTCTGTGCTGGATTCCAGATATCGCTGGGGCGATTCTGGAAAGACGGAGAGGGTGGCGGTCGCTCCTAGCCATCCATGGCTTCGTACGTCACCCTCAGCTTGACTGGGGGCACACCAATTTCCCTGTTGGCGTCATCCCCAAATCGCTCCAGCGATATTGGGGATCCAGTTCTTGGAATTTGTCTTTAATCGGAAAGTAACTAAGGCTTTCGATATATTTTTACTGGGTTTCAGATATCGCTTAGGCGATTCTGAAATGACGGTAAAGGTTGAGGCGGTCGCTCCTAGCCATCCATGACTTCGTACGTCACCCTCAGCTTGACTGGGGGCACACCAATTTCCCTGTTGGCGTCATCCCCAAATCGCTCCAGCGATATTGGGGATCCAGTTCTTGGAATTTGTCTTTAATCGGAAAGTAACCAAGGCTTTCGATATATTTTTACTGGGTTTCAGATATCGCTTAGGCGATTCTGAAATGACGGTAAAGGTTGAGGCTGTCGCTCCTAGCCATCCATGGCTTCGTACGTCACCCTCAGCTTGACTGGGGGCACACCGACTTCCCTGTCGGCGTCATCCCCAAATCGCTCCAGCGATATTGGGGATCCAGTTCTTGGAATTTGTCTTTAATCGGAAAGTAACCAAGGCTTTCGACGTATTTTTACTGGGTTTTAGATATCGCTTAGGCGATTCTGAAATGACGGTAAAGGTTGAGGCGGTCGCTCCTAGCCATCCATGGCTTCGTACGTCACCCTCAGCTTGACTGGGGGCACACCAACTTCCCTCGGCGGTCGCTCCTAGCCATCCATGGCTTCGCGACACACCGACATCCTTGTCGGCGTCATCCCCAAATCGCTCCAGCGATATTGGGGATCCAGTTCTTAGTGTTTGTCTATAATCGGAAAGTTACTAAGGCTTTCGATATATTTTTACTGGGTTTCAGATATCGCTTAGGCGATTCTGAAATGACGGTAAAGGTTGAGGCGGTCGCGCTTTCAAGTCCGTGTGACCGCGACACACGGATTTCCTTTAGGCGGTCGCTCCTAGCCATCCATGACTTCGCGACACACCGACTTCCTTGTCGGCGTCATCCCCAAATCGCTCCAGCGATATTGGGGATCCAGTTGTTTTTTGGAATATTTTCAACTGCAATGTCAAAAGAAGAAAAAGCAAAGAGGTTAACTCTCAATTCTATGGTGTAGAATTTTACATTTATCTAAAAGCATATCTATTTGGGATAAAGTCGCGGTACATATTGCTGCGGCTCTTGGATACTTGGGTCTATGACGATCGTTTACCCAATGGTGATGCCAGCCGACAGTTGTATGAATAAACTCCTCTGCGTAGCCATCAAGTCCCGACTCCAATGCGCCAGCTAAACAAGTATCCACATAGGATTGGTTTACGGGAAACGATTTGTTTGGCGTATCGTTTGATTTGGGCCTACATATCCACAGCTTACTTTCATTCAGTCTAGCTAAATTGTTGTTCGGCATCTGGCTTAGAAATTCAATCTGCTCTTTTGCGACCTGAACAAACTCGTAATCCTTTTCTCGTTGTTGTAGTTTTGTATCGATTGATGTCGTAGGGATAAGTGCAGCATTTAAAGTTGCCTTTTCGTTAGGCTGAACGCCGACATAGGTTTGGTTTTCAGCTGGGCTGTTAACTTGCCACTCTCGTTGCCAACCGTGTAACTTGACGTGGACAGGAGAGATATCCAGATTCGAAAATCGTTTTCGGCTGTCGTGGCTTAATAAACTGCCATAACCAATAATGTAATGTTTGTGGTGTGTACTCATATTGGCATCATACGCCAAGTTTCAATCACAAACAAAAACGGAGCATAGCGCTCCGTTTAAAATCAAGATAAGTAAAACGCTACATCTGAGATTGTAGGTAGTTTTCCAGACCAATTTTTTTGATTAAGCCCAATTGTTGCTCTAACCAGAACGCGTGGTCGGACTCGGTATCGTCAATTAGTTTTTGTAACATGTTGCGACTTACAAAATCTTTTTCCGCTTCACAAAGGGCCATAGCATCTTTAAGTGCTTCATCAACCGCTAGTTCCACACGTAAGTCGCTTGCAAGCATATCTGGTACATTGTCGCCAATGCCTAATCCATCACGAGTTACCATATCCGGTGTGCCTTCCAAGAACAAAATTCTTTCTATAAGCGCAGATGCATGGCCTTTTTCGTCGTCAAACTCGTGGTCGATGCGCTCATACAACTTATGAAATCCCCAGTCGTGATACATACGCGAATGGATGAAATACTGATCCATGGCAGCCAATTCGAAGGCTAACAAGCCGTTAAGGGCGTCGATGACTTTTGCATTACCTTTCATAATAAATTACTCCTATAACTGTGCTTGTAAATAACGTTCAATGCCCATGTTGGCAATTTGATAATCTTGCGTTTCTAACCAATCCAAGTGTTCTTCTTCGTAATCTAAAATGTTAACCAAGAGCTCACGAGAGACAAAGTCTTTTTCCTGTTCACATAAGGCAATAGCCTGACGCATTTGATCGATTTGTTTATGCTGGAACTTAGTGTCACAAGCTAACATTTCTTCAGTGTGTTCACCGATAGACAACGCGCCTAGTTTCTGAAGATTTGGCAAACCTTCTAAGAACAAAATTCGTTCAATAAGCTCGTCTGCTTGTTTCATGTCTTTTATAGACTTCTTGTAACACTTTTCATTTAACTCAGAAAAGCCCCAATTTTTATACATACGGGCGTGTAGAAAAAACTGATTAATAGAAGTGAGTTCAGTCGTTAGAACTTCGTTTAATACGGCAATAATATTATTTTTACTTTGCATGGTTTTCCCCGTGAATTTTTAATGCCACAAGTATAGGTTTAATTTGATGTAAATCAAGTTTTTCTTAATAAAAACAATGAGTTAAAAATGATAATCATTATTGATAACATTATCGTTTCGGTTCGTTTTCATGCCAACTTTAACAAATTCAGGCACAAAAAAAGCGCCAGTATCAAAAGGCGCTTCTTAGTGTAGGTTAAACACAAAAATAAGAGAGAAAAATTAACCTACATCTTTAAACAAAGACTCATCCACGATGAAGTTATCGATGATGGATTGGGCGATTTTAGTACAAGAACCACAGTCACTACCTAAGTCAACGTGTTGTTTAAGTTCACGCATAGTGCCGACGCCTTTATTCATTACTGCGTCTTCAATGTCTTTATCTGTGATGCCTTTGCAGATGCAAACGTACATAAAATTTACCCTGTGGATTTGATGCAAGTGATAATAGTTATCATTTGGTCTGATTGCAAGCACTAATTTTCCTCTGCGCCTTATTTTATTTGAGCTTGATCAATAATTGGTTAGACAACAGGGGGTTATGAAAGTACTTTTTTTGATCATCAAAAGTACAGATTTTGATTAAATCGAATAATTCGATGCACTTAATCGAATTTTCATCTTGGTTTAATAGAATTGGTCTATATATACTTGGCAACAATTCTTTAGCGGGCAATCACGTCTGCTTATTATTATTAAAAAATGGAGAAAACCATGGGCGTATTAGTAGGCCGTCAGGCACCTGATTTTACGGCAGCAGCTGTTTTAGGTAACGGTGAAATCGTTGATAACTTTAACTTTGCTGAAGCAACTAAAGGTAAAAAAGCGGTTGTATTTTTCTACCCTCTAGACTTCACATTCGTATGTCCTTCTGAGCTTATCGCTTTTGACAAGCGTTTAGCTGAATTCCAAAAACGTGGTGTTGAAGTAATCGGTGTTTCTATCGACTCTCAATTCAGCCACAACGCATGGCGCAACACGCCAGTTGAAAATGGCGGTATCGGTCAAGTTGGTTACACTCTAGTTGCAGACGTTAAACACGACATCGTTCAAGCGTTCGACGCTGAGCACCCAGAAGCTGGTGTTGCTTTCCGTGCATCTTTCCTAATTGACGAAGACGGCATGGTTCGTCACCAAGTTGTTAACGACCTACCACTTGGTCGTAACATCGACGAAATGTTACGTATGGTTGACGCATTAAACTTCCACCAAGAGCACGGTGAAGTTTGCCCAGCTGGTTGGGAAGAAGGTAAAAAAGGTATGGACGCTTCTCCAGAAGGCGTAGCGGCTTACCTTTCTGAAAATGCTGAAGGCCTATAATTTAGATATTATCTAAATTTGCTTAATGCTAAAAAAGCCCTTGGAAATCCAAGGGCTTTTTGCTTTCAGGGATGAAAGTATGTCGTGAATACAGGGATGTATAGGAACGACGATTCAATAAAATCCGCTAAAACGTTTCTTGTTGTCTTATTTGGTTCCAAGTTTTACCTTCATCAAATGACTCGTAAAAATCACCCGTCGCACCATTACAGGATAGCAATAATCTATCAGAAATATCAGGTATAAGTGTACCACAGAATTTGTTCGGTACCGTGTTTCCTGTCACTGTCCAGCGCTTGCCTCCATCACGTGTTTTGATTATCTGTAATTCATCTTGTGCTGTCATGTTCCACATCTTTACTCGAAAATGGGCTAATGCAATAGCTTCATTATCACTCGTAAATACTGGCGGGGAAGATAGCCTAAATGGCATCGTCATGCTCTTCATAACAGCTGTTTTTCCTTTTACTTTTTTATTCAGGCGACATTTTAAGCTATTTGTTAATACTCCTTTTTTGCAACCGTGTGCTTTAGGATCCATTTTTTCTATCGCACCATTATTGTTGTCAAAGGTGTAGTAAGTGGGATTTTTAGTACTACTCAACGAACTATAAGATTTTATGCCAAGCTTTACATGACCAGCATCAATAATTGCATGCAAGCCTATATCGGCTTTGAACATATTTACAGACCATGTTTCTGGATCATACTCGAAAGCCCTCACGTTTCCGCCTCCAAAAGCTGCATATTCTTCATTAGAAACATATTGGATGGATATGTATTCTTTTTCGTTTAGCGTAAGAAGACTCACTGAAGTAATATATTTATGAATTGGCGCCTGAATTTTTGAGTTCTTTTTTCTCTGAGAGCCATCTTCTTCTATCGGTGAATGTTCTACGCTCCAATCAGTTATGAAGTTATAGCTATTGATGAGTTTTATTTCATTTTCCGCTAGTAGACTTAATCGGTGAATATTTATGTAATTTAAACTCGAAGATACAATTTCTAAAGTTGTTTCGTCTACAAATTTAAGGCTGTGTATTCGAGTATCCCTATTATTTGAGATTGTCTGCCATTGTTCGTCGTTTCGTTTGACAAATATATTGCCTTCAGCATCCGCAACTACTTTAATACCCGATTGGTTTTGCGACATAGCAACTAGAGCCAAGTCTGTATTTATGGCGTCCAATTCAAAATTTTGACTTTCAGTGAATGTTAGTATGACGCCCATTTTTCCTAAAAAGTGTATGTTATTGTCAGGTGCTCGGTACTTGGTTTCGAATGAGACAGGGTTTTGCGCCGCAAAGGAATAATAGTCATTTCTCTCTTCATCATAGTCGTCGTCGAGCCAAGACAGAGTTTGCGTTTTGTCGTACTTAAAAAATGGGTAATACTTGTCCATTAACTCTCCGGGTTGACGACTAAATTCTGGTACCCGGAATAAAACATCTTTGTAGTGATCGCCATTGGGCTCGGGGTAATAAATTAGTGTACCCAAGTCTGTTACTTTGTTTGGTCGGATGTTGAATAAACCTAATTGAGTTCCCCCTGAAATATATTTGCTGTACCAATAACCATCTTTGGAATGTGCACCGCCTACGTTACCTACAGTATATTTGCCAGAGTTAACAGGGGCTGCAAAAACGGTAACACCATTATTTATGCTCTTAAGGGCTCTTAGGGAAACAACTTGAACGTCTTTAGACTCGTTTATATTGTCTGGGAAAATGGAAATCGAATTAAGCGGCAAGGGGTAGCTACTTGCATTCACAACTCGAATTATAAGTACACCTTGGTCATCGGATAAGGTGGTTTCTGGACTAAGGGGTTTAGGTGTGTTTACTCTTGATGTGCAACCAGTGACTACAAGCAAAATGATAAACAGATAAACGCAATGTGCCATTTTTTTATATGCATCTAACAATGTTGTTCTCCATGTTCTATCCCTCGGATGAAGTAGAGAGCCCCTTCCTTGTGATAGAGATTAGCTTTAGTTAAACTCTGGCTACACAAAGTACCACATTTTTATCAATATACTTATGAACGCTAAAAGGAATTTCCATTGAGTTTCATAAAGCTCCTAATATCAATCATCTTAATGTTGCATTTTAATAAAGCATATGCAGAAAAGGTAATACTTGCACCAGCAGCTGAGTTCAAACTGCCCACGAATTTGAAGATGAACAGGTATGGTCTTGCATTAATTCATATCGATGTTGAAGGAATTGCACCCTCTATGGAGTTTTTTCGTTTGGGTACTGATATTGATGAAATAAATGGCGTCAGATTCAATGATAAGCTGCATAGCGGTATCAGATCAAAATCTTACTTAATAGAGTTCAAAGGGTTGCCAAAAGGTTATTATCTTTTTGCTATCCCGACAGGGACTTATCAAATAGATAAGGTTAGCGCTCCTTATTTCAATCTGCCTTATATTAGGACGTTGGAAGATGACCCTCGTTGGAGATTTAGGATCTATCCGCGAAGCTTCAACTACATTGGGTATTTAAATATACAAAAGGAGAGAAGTCATAACAAAATAGATGTTAAATGGCTAAATAGATTATTCAAAGATTTAGGAGACATCGAGCCGATACTTAGTCAGCAAGATTTGCAGCTTCCTTTAAAACAGTCATTTGGCCTTTATGGGGATTTTGATATGGAAAATCTAAAGCAAAAGGAGGGTAGTTAATGAGAACTTTTTTTTGGCTAGTAGTTTTGATCAGCTTCTCCTCATCTGCCGACATAACTAGCAAACAGTTTTTCAGCAAACCGGAAATATCTAGCTTAGCGCTTTCTCCAAATGGAAAATATTTGGCCACTCTTAATGATTCGGATTTACAGCAAAAGCTCTTAGTGACGGATACAGCTAGCGGTAAAAAAGTTGAGTTATATAAAATATTAGCCAAGGGCAAGAAAGAGACAAGGATTGGTGCATTTCAGTGGCTTGGAAATAAGTACCTAGCTGTTGAAACTACTTCTTCCAAGCAAGGCATTAATGAGCTTATTGATACTAAACGTAAGTCGGATTATCTGATTTTTGATTTGGAATCAGACATTGAAAGTATTTTGACTTACAAAATAAAATCACGTGGCAGAATAGTAAACCCACTGATAAGTGACGATGAGTATTTTCTTTTTTCTAAGCCCGGAGCAACTTCTCGAATATACAAGATAAGAGTTTCAAAGCTTAACATGTTGGGTAAACGCCTAGCTAAACTCGAGCGACCTGACGGTGGCCAAATGAACGGAAAGAATCAGTTAGTGGCAATAAAGGGGGTAGCGCTACATTGGTTTTTTGCGCTAAATGGTGAAGTCGACTCTGTTCTTTATTTTAATCGAGGTGGCAAGTTGGCCCTGTCTAATATTGAAAATAGGAAATTGGCAGAAGAAATTAACGTGTGGACTTCGTATGAACCCCTAAAAAAGAAATCAAGGAGGGAGAGGATTAAAGAGCGGCAAGAGAAGCTGAAAAGAAAAAGAAAAGGAAGAACAGGGCATGAACCTGAAACGACCATTGATGATGCCGAGTATTTGTCATCCGATAGATACAAATACATTATACCTATTTTAAAGGCTAGTGGGGAGAATCGTTATTACGCCTTTGATTTTAAAGGCCAAATTAACAATGAGGTATTCCTCGTAGATTACAATAAAGCTAGCTTGAAGTCCGTTTATAAAACACACGCCTACAAAATCTTATCAATTAATAAAAGCGATGACGGGCTTCTTTCATCTGTAAATTTGATTAAAGATGGCGGGGTGCAGACGGACTATTTAGATGAAAAAGGTAATTCTTTGGCGGTTACTGACAGTGATGAGTTGGAGGTTAGCCTAACTAAAACATCGGATGGTAAAACAGAGCTGAGGTATTATGAAAGTTTCAATATACCTGGTCACTATTCACTTGTTTCTGGTGAAAATATAAAGACAATTGGATACAAATACCCCAAGTTGAATAATCTAAAGGTTATTCGAATGGAAACTGGAAATTTAAATATAGGCCAACTTTCAGTTCCATATATATTGACGTTTCCACAAGCGTCAGAAGGACCGTTGCCACTAATAGTATTCCCTCATGGAGGGCCCATAGGTGTCTTCGATTCAATGTACTTTGATTTGGGGACTCAATTTTTGAATCAACGCGGATTCGCTGTATTGCGCGTTAATTATCGAGGTTCAGGCGGTTACACGCAATCATACATGGAAGCAGGGAAAAAACAGTGGGGCAGTGGCATACTTGAAGATATACATGCTGTGACCAATCATATCAAACAAAGGCCTGATATCGATGAAGGTCGAGTATGCGTGGCGGGAATAAGTTATGGTGGTTATGCGGCGGCCATGTTAAACATGAAGTATCCAGAAAGTTACCAGTGTGGGGTTACCGTTGCAGGCGTGTCTGATGTATTTTTAACCATTAGTTCTACGGTGAATAACAAGGCACAATTTAAATGGGCTCAGGAATACATAGCGAATTTAGATGAAGACTTGCAGGCAGTTCGAGAAATATCACCAATTAATTTAGTTGAGCAATTAGATTCGCCTTTGTTGATCATGCACGGTGAAGCAGATGATGTGGTTGATGTTGAACATGCTTATCGATTGAAATATGCATTGGAACAAAGTGGAAAGACATATGAGTGGCACATGTTCAAAGAGTCTGGACATAACTTTGAACATGAATCAGATATGGCAGAAATGTTTGATAAGATGGTCACATTTATCAATAAACATATTTAAGAGGTGAAGGTATGCGTTGTGCTTGGTGTGGCGAAGAACCTATATACGTTGACTACCACGATAATGTTTGGGGTAGGCCAGAATACGATTCAAAGGAATTGTTTGAAAAGTTGTGTTTAGATGGACAACAAGCCGGATTGAGCTGGATCACTATCCTTAAAAAACGCCAAGGTTATCTAAACGCTTTTGCAAACTTTGATGCGAATGAAATTAAAGACTTTACGGAAGAAGACGTAGAGCGTTTGATGCAAGACACCGGTATTATACGAAACCGGTTAAAGATCAACTCCATCATCAAAAATGCAAAAGCCTATCTTGCCTACGAAGAAGAACATGGCAAGGGCAGTTTTTCGACATTCCTGTGGGGTTTTGTAGGTGGTAAACCCAAAGTCAACAAATTTGAAACTATGGCTGAAGTTCCGGCTGAAACAGTAGAGTCGCAAGCTATGTCTAAAGCCTTAAAAAAACTGGGATTTAATTTTGTCGGACCAACAATTTGTTACGCCTTTATGCAAGCAGTAGGCATGGTGAACGATCATTTGGTATCATGCCCCTCCTATCAAGCATGTTGTGAATAAACAAAGGTAATTCCTTGAGTCAATCCGTCGTTCAGTGTTTCTCGGAAGAAGGGGCACTGGCCAAAGCAATTCCCGGCTTTAAAGCGCGCCAATCGCAATTGGATATGGCGAAAGCAGTCGCCAGCGCCATAAAAGACAAAAAAGAACTGGTTGTTGAGGCCGGAACGGGAACTGGCAAAACTTTTGCTTATCTCGCCCCCGCATTATTAACGGGTCGCAAAGTCATTGTGTCAACGGGAACCAAAGCGCTTCAAGAGCAATTGTTCCATCGTGATTTACCCCTGGTTAAAAAAGCTCTGAAGCCAGGGATGAGGACTGCACTGCTTAAAGGTAGAAGTAACTATTTGTGTTTGTATCGCCTGGATCAAAATAGCCATCACGCGCCTTTTGACGATGATGACTTTGCAAATGATATGTCCCACGTTAGGCGTTGGTCGTCGGAGACTGACAGTGGTGATATAGGTGAACTCACTGCAATAGAAGAAAATAGTCGTGTTATTCCATACGTGACAAGTACCGTCGATAATTGTTTAGCCAAAGATTGCCCTAACATTGCCGACTGCCACGTGGTTAATGCGCGTAAAAAAGCGTTAGATGCTGAATTGGTTGTTGTGAATCATCATCTGTTTTTTGCTGATATGGCATTAAAAGACACCGGATTTGGCGAGTTAATTCCAGATACGGATGTCATTATTTTTGATGAGGCCCATCAAATACCAGACATTGCCGCGGAATATTTTGGCGAGCATTTTTCTTCTCGTCAGGTTTTCGAGTTGTGCAAAGACATTCAAGCTGAATATCAAACTAATCTGCGGGATTTGCAGCAGCTAAACAAAGCGGCCATGAGTTTAGAAAAAAATATACTCGACATGCGATTGGTTTTTCCTATCGATCCTGAGCGAGGTAACTGGCGTGAAAAATCCAACAATGAGATTATTCAGCAAGCGATAAAACACGTTACCAAATCCTTCGATTTTCTTTATGACGTTCTTAAACTAGCCATATCCAGAAGCGATGCCATCGATAACTGTTTTGATCGGTTGTGTCAGCTAAGAGGAAAATTTGAAAAGGTCAATCAAACACAGGAGCAAGGCTTCAGTTATTGGTTTGATACCACTAAACGTCATTTCTCGTTACATATCACGCCTTTGTCGATTGCGGATAAGTTTGGCGGATATATTGATGAATCAGAAGCTTGTTGGGTGTTTACCTCTGCGACGGTTTCTGTAGATGATGGCTTTGAGCATTATACAGGTCAATTGGGCTTAACGGATGCCAGAACCTTGATCTTAGATAGCCCATTTGATTATAAGTCTCAAGCCTTGTTCTGCGTACCGAGATATTTTCCGGAACCCAACGACAAAGCAGCAGTAACAGCTTTAACCGAGTTAGCATTAGAACTCATAAGCGCCAGTAACGGTCGTGCATTTTTGTTATTTACCAGTCATAGGGTCATGTCTTTGGTTGCGGAGCGAATCGAGGATAGAACCAAGTTACCAGTTTTGGTGCAAGGCACGACGAGCAAACGTTTATTGCTTGAAAAATTCACCAAACTAAAACATGCCGTGCTGTTAGGAACTGGTTCGTTTTGGGAAGGGGTGGACGTAAGAGGCGATACCTTAAGTTTGGTGATGATAGATAAACTTCCTTTTGCTTCACCGGATGAACCTTTGTTACAGGCAAGAATGGAAGATTGTAAATTAAAAGGTGAAGATCCTTTCAAACAGGTTCAGATCCCACAAGCGGTCATTTCCTTAAAACAAGGCGTTGGCCGTTTGATTCGTGATGTCACCGACAAAGGCGTCTTAGTGATCTGCGATCCGCGCCTTGTTACTCGCGGCTACGGCGAGATATTTATGCGTAGTTTGCCGCCGATGCGTCGAACTCGCGATACTGATTTAGTTACACAATTTTTAAAGACTTTGTAAATGAAAATTTTAGCGTTAGATGCCGCGACAGAAGCGTGTTCTGTTGCTCTATTAAATAATGATGAAGTCGTTAGTCATTTCGAGATTTGTCCACAACAACATTCGCAAAAGCTATTGCCTTTTGTTGATAAGGTATTGGTTGATGCTGGATTAAGTTTGAACCAGTTGGATGGCTTGGCTTTTGGTCAGGGACCGGGTAGCTTTACAGGTGTCAGAATCGGTGTGGCTATCACACAAGGACTGGCTTTTGCCGCAGATTTACCCGTTGTTGGCGTTTCTAACTTAGCGATGATGGCGCAAGAAGCGATAGAAAGGCACCAAGCTAACGTTATCGTCCCCGCTATTGATGCTCGAATGTCAGAAGTATATTTTGGGATATACGAAAATGTGGACGGGCTTGCCCGCAGTTTACAAACAGAAGTAGCGATTAAACCTGAAGAGATTGATTTACCAGAAACCATCATTACTGGTTCCGCGGTGTCAGCAGGAACCGGATGGCAGACTTATGGTGACATCTTAAATGAAAAAATGAGTGTTAAGGAAACCACCATACATTTGCCAAACGCCAAATACATGTTGCCACTTGCTTCAGCTGAGTTTATCGCAGGAAATTCGTTATCTGCCGAACAGGCTCAACCGAATTACGTTCGTGACGAAGTCACGTGGAAAAAGCTTCCTGGGCGTTAATTGAACTTTTTAAAGTACAGGTTGCCATAGTTATATACCAACCGGTTGGTTGTAAACTTTGAGATCCTTTATATAATCTAGGATCATACTTATTCGAATTTAGTGGTTAGATAAGCGCATGGCATTGAGAGATCCCGACAAAACAAGAAGTAACATTTTAGAGGTTGCATCCTGTGTCTTTCATCAGAAAGGCTATAACGGCACAAGTTTGTCAGATATATTGAGCGGTGCCGAGGTCTCAAAAGGGGCGTTGTATCACCATTTTTCAAATAAACAAGAATTACTGTATGCCGTTGTCGACGAAGTTTATAGCGATCACTTTTTAAGTCGTTGGCAAGATGTTTTGACATCCGAAGCGCCGATGGAAGCGATAGCAACCGTCGTCGATCATATGGCGCAGGAAGGTTCCGATGAAGAAATGTGCAGCGGTTGTCCAATCCACAACATTTCGGCGGAATTAGCGTCTACAGATGAGGGGCTAAGAACCCGAGTCGATGCTATATTTACAGGATTGCAAAATATAATTGAACAAGGCATAGACAGAGCCAAAGAGCTAGGGCAGGTGAGTCACTCAGTGGATAGTCATAGGGTCGCCTTGTTGTTTATGTGTAGTTTAAATGGCATTCCGCAGATGGTGAAAAGCTGCCAGGCGCGGAGTGTATTTATTGAGATCACTGGAGCGTTGGCGGATTACGTTCGCAGCTTTCAAAATTAACCATTCCCGTTAACATCCGGGAGAGGAGGCCAAAATGCCAGAAGGTATCGGTTACAACAATATCTCAACCCGGATCCCCGACCAAACTCGTGTTGCTGAAAATCGACGCCCGGAAGAGCGTCGAGAGTTAGAGTCCACTGCAACGTCAAACGAGCAACGAGCAAGAGATAGAGCAGCTCAAAATAATGGTTTGTTGGCAACGCCGACCGAAACGGTTGTCAGGCCCAACGAACAAACGATTCAGCAATTACAGTCAAATCAGGAAAGAGCTAACGCTACTCAGGATAATGTATCTGGATTAGGTCGAACTGCAGTCAACTCGTATCAGTCCTTGGCCAGACAAGAATCAAATGATAACCTGTCATCTAATGTAAGAGTCGATATAACTGCTTGATAGTTATGGAGTAAAGATGACGAAATATGGATTTTTACTGGCACTTAGTGTTTTTTTAACAGGGTGTGCCAGTTACCCTGCCGTTGTTCAGGTGCCAGAAAATACAAACCTGATTGGGTATGACAAAGTAAATGCTGTAGCGAGTGATTTTGAAAAACAAAAAGCACGCTGGAGTGGCGTTATTGCTGAAGTTAAAAATCACAAGGATAAAACTCAACTAGACATTCTGTATTACCCCGCTTCTGGCAACGGTCGTCCAGTGACAAAAAATGATCCAATCGGCCGATTTCGAGTTTACGTGGATAAATTCTTAGATCCGGCGGTTTATAAACAAGGAAAGTCGATTACCGCGTTAGGCTTAATAAAAGCAAAAGAAACAGCGAAGATTGGCGAGTATGAATATGAATATCCGACAATCGATTCTGCAACCGTATATTTATGGCCTAAAGTGAAACCACAAACTAAAGTTCAATTTGATTATGGTTGGCACGGTTATTATCCTCGTTGGTATTGGCATGGCGGTGTACGACATATTTATATAGTGGGCAAAGGTAAGCCTGAGCCGAAACAATACGGTCATAAAAAAGATACTCCAAAACCCTAAATTGATTGAAATCACTCGTAATTTTGCCATTTGATGCTAAGGTGGAGTTGTATTTACATTGGGGAAAATGATGAATTTGAAGATCACACTGGCTGCTGTATTCGCTCAAGCCTTGGTTTTTACCAGCATGCCAATATATGCTGAGAATCTGTCGACAATTCTCAAAGGTGAACACAGGTCAGAAGAAAATAAGGCCAGAGATCAATTTCGTCATCCGCAAAAAGTTTTAGAGTTTTTTAATGTTGAACCCGATGATCACGTGCTTGAAATGTGGCCAGGTTCTGGTTGGTATAGTGAAATTCTAGCCCCATATGTAAAAGAAAAAGGAGTCTTCAGTGCGGCGACGTTTGCCACCGACAATTTGAATTCAGAAGACAAAAGAGATGCATTTTGGAGCAAGATTGCCAATAAATACCGCGAAAAAATGTCGGACTCAGACCTCTATGGTGATGTTCACTTTTCTGTTTTTCAAAATTCAAAATTTGAAGGTAATGACTTACCCGCACAAGTTGATGTAATTCTAATCGTGCGAACGCTTCATGTTTGGGATGAAATGGGGCAAATGCAAGAAAGCCTTAAAAACCTGTTTAAAATATTAAAACCCGGTGGTGTATTGGGAATTGTTCAGCATAGAGCTAACTCCATCTCTGATTTTGCCTCTACTGCAGGCGAAGGTTACATGGACCAGCGATACGTTGTAAATGCAGCAGAGCAGGCGGGGTTCAAACTTACCGCGACCAGTGAAATCAATCAAAATTTGAGAGACACCAAAGACTATCCTAAGGGCGTATATGCTTTGCCGCCTATGTTAGCTATGGGCAAGTTAAACAAGAAAAAGTACTTGTCGATAGGTGAAAGCGATAGAATGACGCTCAAATTTGTAAAACCCAATTCTTAAATATTAAATGGTCTCAGAAAAATTACTTCAATTGCCTCAGGGCAAGCTTTCTTATCTCCACAATCAACATATAAAAGGGCAACCTAATATTCTGGCTATACATGGTTGGTTGGATAATTCTGCCAGTTTTACGCCTTTAATGAATCAGTTGCAGCAATATAACTGGTTTGCTATTGATTTGCCGGGGCACGGTCACTCTTTTCATCGCCCAGCACACTGCCATTACCATTTTATTGATTGGATAACGGATATCGTTACTACCCATCAGACTTTATTTAATGGTGAGAAAGTCCATGTAGTTGGTCACTCTTTGGGTGGCATGTTAGCAACAGTATTATCTGGTTTATACCCAGAGCTGGTGGATAAACTTGTGTTAATTGATGCGGCTGGTTTGGTGACCCAAGAGCCAGATAACTTGGCGCAAAACATGCGAAAAGCGTTGGATAGTCGCAGTTTAACCAGTAAAAAAGCGAAAAGGGTGCATCAGACATTGCATTCGGCGATAGATGCTCGTTTTTCAGCGGGGGACTTATCGAAAGATTCGGCTCGTTTGTTAGTTGAAAGGAATATTAAGTCCACGGAGCATGGCTTTGAATGGCGAACCGATCCTCGATTGAGAACAGGTTCTCCGGTTCGAATTAATGATAAAACAGCCGAAGATATCATTCGTCATATTCAATCTCCCACTCTTATTTGTTTAGCCGATAGCGGGTTTGACACCGTAAAACAAAAACTTCAACAATATCATTCAGCATATTCCAACCTTGAGTACGTAAATGTAAAAGGGGGCCACCATTGTCATATGGATGAAGCAGAAGCGGTTGCCCGTCATATAATGACATTTTTGTGAGCATTCATCTGACGAATGGCGATTATTTGCCCTAATTGATTTGTCTCATCCGATGAGTTGCAGTATTGTAGCCAACTGGCCAAATAGCGCTTATACCAATTGTTATACGAGCTAACTGGCAAATAATAAGAACAATATCATGAGATAAATCAGGAGAGTCCTTTGGAAAAGATTTGGCTAAACAAGTACCCAGAAAATGTACCAGAAGAAATCAATCCGGATCACTATGACTCGTTAGTAGATATCTTTAATGAAAGTATTCAAACCTATGCGGATAAAACGGCTTTTATCAACATGGGGAAAAGTATTACCTATCGTCAACTCGACAAATACGCTAATGCGTTTGCCGCTTATTTACAGCAAACGTTAGGCATTCAAAAAGGTGATGCGGTCGCGATTATGATGCCGAATTTGTTGCAATATCCGGTTGCTTTATTAGGCATTCACCGCGCGGGTGGGGTTGTGGTCAACGTAAACCCTTTGTACACACCGAGAGAATTAGAACATCAATTAAAAGACAGTAACGCCAAAGCGATTGTTATTGTTGATAACTTTGCCAAAACGCTTGAGCAAGTCATCGATAGTACTCCTGTGAAACATGTGATTTTAACCAAAATGGGCGACATGCTCGGTGGCAAAGGTTGGTTGGTCAACTTTGTGGTAAAACATGTTAAGAAGATGGTTCCTGCATACAATTTGCCTAATGCAATTGCATTTGGGCATGTTTTGAGCGCAGGGGGGAGTCAGCAACTAACACCCGTTAAGTTAGCCGGCTCTGATATTGCGTTTTTGCAATATACCGGGGGAACAACCGGGGTGTCCAAAGGTGCTATGTTAACCCATAGAAATATGGTAGCGAATTTGGAACAGGTGTCCGGATTAATGGGCCCTTGTCTAAAAGCTGGAGAAGATACCATTGTCACCGCTTTGCCGCTCTATCATATATTTGCTTTGACAGCGAACTGCTTGTTATTCGTTAAATTTGGCGCGACCAATTTATTGATCACAAACCCGCGTGACATGCCGGGTTTTGTTAAAGAGTTGAGTAAATATCCGTTTACCGCAATTAGTGGGGTGAATACCCTATTTAATGGCTTACTCAATACACCTGGATTTTCTGAAGTTGATTTCTCACACCTTAAATTGAGTATCGGTGGGGGCATGGCTGTGCAACGCGCAGTCGCAGAACGTTGGTTAGATGTGACTGGTTGCGACTTACTGGAAGGTTACGGATTAACTGAATGTAGCCCGGTTGTATCTTTTGTTCCTTTTAATATAGGTAAATACACTGGCAGTATTGGTGTGCCTGCACCGTCAACTAATGTGCGATTGGTTGGTGATGATGGCGAAGATGTTGCCATGGGGGAGGCCGGAGAACTATGGGTGAAGGGCCCTCAAGTCATGAAGGGTTATCTTGGCCGGCCTGATGCGACGGAAGAAGTCATGCATGGTGAATGGTTTGCAACTGGCGATGTGGCAAAAATAGATGAAGAAGGCATGTTGTATATAGTTGACCGTAAAAAGGACATGATCTTGGTCTCTGGCTTTAATGTGTTCCCTAATGAAATTGAAGATGAAGTAGCAGCACATGATGGCGTTTTGGAATGTGCGGCAATCGGTATTCCACACGAAGTGTCAGGTGAAATTGTTAAAGTGTTTGTTGTGAAAAAAGATGACACTGTAACGGAAAAAGACATAATTGATCACTGCCGTGAAAGATTAACAGGATATAAAGTTCCTAAGCTGGTAGAATTCCGCCAAGAATTGCCAAAAACCAACGTTGGTAAGATTCTGCGTCGTAAGCTTAAAGAAACTGAAACGAGCGTCTAGCATATAATGACTCTCTGATTAAAAAGCCGGCGTAAGTCGGCTTTTTATTTGTTGGAACTTTGTTCTTCCATACGTTATGTCTAACAGATTATGCCCTTAAACCAACGTTGGTGGTTAACTTAAAGTGGACAAAAGTGACAAACCAACTTCCTGATTATTTATTGGTAGAAGACCAAAACACATTAAACGAATTTTGCCAACAGGCTCAATGCAGTTCTGTATTAGCCTTAGACACGGAATTTGTTCGCACTCGCACCCTTTATTCAGAACTTGGTTTACTCCAAGCTTTTGACGGTAAAACTCTAGTTCTCATCGATCCGCTTGCCGACCTCGACCTCGAACCATTTTGGCAACTTCTTACAGCGCCAAACATTGTGAAAGTTTTGCACTCTTGCCATGAGGACTTAGAGGTTTTTAAATATTACGCGAATCGATTACCTAAACCTTTGTTTGATACACAGATAGCCGGACAGTTTTTGTTTCACGGCAAAGTTTTGGGTTTTGGAGCCGCCGTCTTACAAGAATTGGGAGTGGAGCTGGATAAAGGTGAGGCTCGAACCAATTGGATAAAACGTCCATTGTCCGAAAAACAGCTAAGTTATGCAGCTAATGATGTGAAATATTTGTTGCCGCTTTATCACAGCTTGAACGAGAAGCTCCAGGCACAATGTTTAACTGAGTACAACCTGGCAGAGGCAAAATTCAAGGTTGAAGCCAAGCAAAAAGAAAAAGATCTAGATTTATTGTATTTGGACTTTGGCAACGCCTGGCAGCTTAAACCTAGAGAGTTAGAAATATTGCAATCTCTGTGTTCATGGCGATTGGCTGTGGCACAAAAGAAAAATCTTGCGTTAGGGTTTGTCGCCAAAGACGCAACTTTATTTGCAGTTGCCCAGCGAAGACCGAATGATCTAAACAGTCTTAAGAACATTCCCGGTGTAAACCCACATGAAATTAGAATTCATGGAAAAGCAATGTTAGCTTGTGTCGAAAGTGCAAAACAAACGCCAATCGAGCAATGCCCAGAAAAAGTACCTCGTTTAACTGACTATTCGACGTATAAACAGGGATTCAAACAGTTAAAACAATTAATATCAAAAGTTGCGGAGCAAAGTGGCATACCAATCGAAATGCTGGCTACAAAAAAGCAGTTAAATCAATGGATAAAATGGCACTGGCAATTACCAAATGCAACAGAGCCTGACTTTAAAACGTCGTGGCGACAGCCATTGTTGCAAAAGTCATTAGATTTATGGGGCAGCAAGTTTCCTGCCCAAAACGATTAATATAAGGTTTTAATGTCATGCAGTTATGCACTATATATCGCAGTTTGAAAAAGGCGGATACGTACCTTTACGTTGAAAAAAAAGATGATTTTTCCAAAGTACCTGAGGAACTTATGAAGTTAGTCGGTACCCCTATGTTAGTGATGACCATGGATTTAGATGGCCGCGACAAATTAGCACAGGCGGATTTGGCAAAAGTAAAATCGGAACTTGAGGAAAAGGGCTTTTATTTACAATTGCCACCGCCGCAGGAAAATTTATTAGACGAGTTCAGACGTCAAAATGGTTTTGAACCGTCCTAACTTTTATTGGAATTAAGAACTTTTATGAGATTAAAAACATTATTTGCAGGACTTTTATTTTCACTTCCTGTTTTTACCCTCTCAGCACAAGAAAAACCAAGTTTCGAGCAATATGTTGAACAGTTGAAACAAGAAGCCTTAGATAAAGGTTTTGAACAAAGTTTTGTCGACAAAACGTTTGCTGACGTTAAGTATCTTAAAAGAGCGGTTAAGGCCGACAAGAACCAACCAGAGTTTAAAGAAACGTTGGACACCTACCTGCCAAAACGCGTTCCTGAATGGAAAGTCAAAAGAGCTCGCACAGCTTACAAAGAAAATTTACCTTTATTGACAAAAATCTCCGAACAATATGGTGTTCAACCTAGATTTATCGTGTCTTTGTGGGCGCTGGAAACCAACTTCGGCCGTATTCAAGGCAAAATGCCGATCATTGACGCTGTGACGACTTTAGCTTATGACGGTCGTCGCGAAACATTTTTCAAAAAGCAGCTTTTTGCATCAATGAAAATTCTGGATCAGGGTCACATTTCACATGAGAAGTTTGTTGGCTCTTGGGCCGGTGCAATGGGTCAGTGTCAGTTCATTCCAACCTCATTTTTAGCCTATGCTGCCGATGGTGACGGTGACGGTAGAAAGGATATTTGGAACAACAAGGCGGATGTTTTTGCATCTATTGCTAACTATTTGAAACGAGAAGGTTGGAATAATCAGAAGACTTGGGGACGTCAAGTTCTTATTCCAGAAGATTTTGACCGAGACTTGATTATGCCTAAAAGCCGTGGTCGTTCACAGTGGTTAAAAAATTGGAAAGCGTCTCAAAAGTCATTGCAAGAATGGAGTGACTTAGGGTTAACACGCATGGATGGAAGTCCTTTGCCAAATGTGAATGTTACAGCAGCACTGTTAATGCCTGATGATGCAAAAGGTCGTTTATACTTAGGTTACGATAACTATAAGTCGTTGATGCATTGGAATCGTTCTTATTATTTCGTAACTTCGGTGGGGTATTTGGCTGATAGAATTGGCTACCCGCGCATAAACTAAGAAAATATGAAAACACATAGTAAGCCTTTTTGGGAAACAAAATCGTTGACACAAATGACCGCAACGGAATGGGAGTCACTGTGTGATGGTTGTGCCAAGTGTTGTTTGCACAAACTGATTGATGACGATGAACATGAGCACATGGTTGATACAGACAGAATGGATGAGTCTGAAGAGCTGCATTATACGTCGGTTGCGTGCCGCTATTTGAACGACAAAAAGTGTGAATGTAGGGTATATAACAAACGTACAAAATTAGTACCCAGTTGTGTAAAGTTAACTCAAGATAATTTGGAGCAAGTCTTTTATATGCCTAAAAGCTGCGCTTATCGGCGGTTACAGGAAGGGCGGGGCTTACCCAGTTGGCATCCTTTGTTAAACAAAGGAAAAAAATCTAAGATGCATCAGAAGGGGATGTCTGTCAGAGGCAAAGTTATTTTTGATGACATGATCCACGAAGATCAGTACGAGGACTTCATCGTCGTATGGCCTTTGGAAGATTTGGATTAGGTACAACTTCATAAAATTGATAAACCCGCTTTTGCGGGTTTATTTTGCTCAATAATCAGCAGGATCAATAAACAGGTTGTTATTGCGAAACAAACTGTAAATTAAAGTTCTGTATATTCTTATCTTCCTGCTCAATTAACAAAAATTGATGGCCAAAGTCCTCATCGATTTGAATTTCAGTATCTGCAATAAGTACTTCAGTATCGTCTTCCAGGGCCATAACATAGACGTGATATGAGCCGTTATACAGTTGTTGGGTCGATGGAACCGCACGGCTGTTAAAACTCTTATGTGACGTTGAAGAGAGTGTTTCGCCAGCTTCTACAAAATAGACGGTTAGAGAAGAGTAGTCTTCAACAAAGTTAATTATTTTCACTTCGTGTTGGTAGACATCTGTGGTGGTATTGTTGTCGACCACAAGTGTATTAACGAACAGTTCCGTTTCTTCATTTGTTGAATCATCTTCATCATCCTCTTCTTCTATTTCAGTGTGATAATAAAAAACCGTTTTGTTGCTGTTGGCTGGCAGTGAGAGTACATGGGTGCCTGCAATGCCTTGTTGCTCATCCGTAGTGATGTTCATTGTAAAATCACCTTGGTCGACCGTGATGCTATCACTCATCTGATATCGGCTTAAGTTGTCAATCGTTGGTGTTTCAGTTATCTGGCCTAAATAAAAGTCAAAGTGATCTTCATAGTTTGGTTGCAAGGTGTTTCGGTCCATCGCGTTGTATATTTTGAAACTGGAGGAGTTGTTTACATGCTGGTAACGGCTCGCGCTGCCCGTTGATGATAACTTCTCAATGACATAACCTGAGTCCTCTTCCAACCCGTCTTTTTTCACGACTATGACTTGCTGAGTTGTATAATAAAAAGCTATCGGATCAGACTCAAAAATGACTTCTGAGCTACCTGCTTTTGTTAGGTAAAATTTGTAATCATCGACGTCGAAATAGCGACTAATTGACAGATTCGCATAGGATAGCGAGTCAATAAAAACGGATTCTTCAAAGTTCTCATCATCGGCAGCCATATAAATATCTAAACCTCCTTCACTTTGGTCTAAATTCATGAATCTGAGGGTGAATAGGCCGTCATCGTTTTCTGGATCTTCAAGCTCGTAGTTGAATGTTAAAAGCTCAGGCGACTTGATATCACCGGTTACCACAATAAGGGAAACGTCGTCACTCCTTATCGATTGGGATTGCTTAAATAACGTCGAGTCTGAGTTAACTTCAGTCGAAAGTGAAACTTCTAATGTGTATTCATCTGCACTAATTGTTTGTATGCCGGAACTTTCACTGGCGTCAATGCCTGAGAATTCTATAGTGTCGTCCGCCTCTAAACTCACGACGAGTTCTGGCGCATTGTCTGATGCGTTGTAGAAGAGCACATAACCATCAGAGGAGTCGGTATCGTCTGAACTGCAACCTGTGAACATCATACTCGTTAATAAACACAGGCTGGCTTTGAATGGGTATGATTTTGATGTATTTAACATGTCTTTCATTATTTTTCCTTAAGACTCTGACTAGTCTGGCAGGCCAAATTTGGGGTGCAAAAGGCCCTCAGCAAAATAGCCGATATTTTTAAATTGTTTGAAATTTGAGGTAACTCTCGCGCAGTTAGAAGCAGGCTTTAAAAATAAGTTCGTTCAAATTAGAAAAATATAAATTAAAATTTCATGGAACTTTTTGCGACTGCGTAGCAATGCTAACCGAGCGTTTATGCGTTTCCAGACTAGTAACACACAGTTGGACAGTAGGTTGACAAAAAAAGAATAAAAAAATGCCCCAACTTAGTTGAGGCATTTAAGGTTTTGAAAAGTTACAAAAAGTTTCGTATTTTTTGTTCTATACCATCGGCATCAAGTCCGAGTTCCTGATAGATTTCTTGTTGAGTACCGTGTTTGATAAAGTTATCTGGCAAGCCAATATGGAGAGTTTTAACCATTGTTCCTTGGCTGTTTAAATATTCACTTACTGCAGACCCTGCACCACCTGCGATAGCGTTATCTTCAACTGTAACAATAAGATCACTTTGTTTGGCTATTTTATCGATTAACGTTAAATCCAGAGGTTTAACAAAACGCATGTCGTAAACATTTGCTTTAAGACGTTCGGCCGCTTTTTCTGCTTCGTTTAAAAAGACACCAAAGTTTAGAATGGCTATTTTGTTACCGTCAGACTCGATAACGGTTTTGCCTTTACCAATTTCCAAAGCTTGCATATCGGATACAAGCTCTTCACCGGAGCCTCCTCCTCGAGGGTAGCGTACCGCTGCCGGACCATTGTGTTTGTGACCAGTGAATAACATCTGACGACATTCATTTTCGCTGCTTGGCGTCATTAAAACTAAGTTAGGAATACAGCGCATAAAGCTGATATCAAAAGAGCCTTGGTGGGTTGGACCGTCGGCACCAACAATGCCCGCTCGGTCAATGGCGAATAACACAGGTAAGTTCATAATGGCGACATCATGGATGAATTGGTCATACGCTCGCTGCAGGAAACTGGAGTATATCGCGACAACTGGATTAAAACCCTCACATGCCATGCCAGCAGCTAATGTTACCGCGTGTTGTTCTGCGATGGCGACGTCAAAATACTGCTCTGGAAACTCTTTTGAGAAGCGCACCATGCCGGAGCCTTCACGCATGGCAGGTGTGATCGCCATAAGTTTAGGATCTTGAGCGGCCATGTCACATAACCAATCACCAAATATTTGTGAATAGGTTGGTGAGCTAGGTTTGGACTTAGGTAAAGAAGTCGATGTTGGATCGAATTTAGGTACCGCATGGTATTTAATTGGATCTTGTTCGGCTGGCTCATAACCCTTGCCTTTTTTGGTCACAATATGCAGAAACTGTGGACCAGTTAAGTCGCGCATGTTTCTTAAGGTATCGACCAGCGCATTAACATCGTGACCATCAATTGGACCAATGTAATTAAAACCAAGTTCTTCAAAGATTGTACTTGGAACCACCATACCTTTTAAGTGTTCTTCAGCACGGCTGGCGAGTTCCTTGATAGGTGGAATTCCACTTAGTAGTTTCTTACCGCTTTCTCTGAAGGTGGTGTACAAATTACCAGACAGTAACTTAGCCATATGGGTGTTTAATGCGCCCACGTTTTCAGAGATCGACATGTCGTTGTCGTTTAACACGACCAACATATCTGGTTTGATGTCACCCGCATGGTTCATAGCTTCAAATGCCATACCAGCTGTCATGGCACCGTCACCGATAATCGCACATACCTTACGAATATCTGATTCTGGATTGGCTTTTTTGGCAGTTTGCGCGGCGATGGCCATACCCAAAGCTGCACTGATTGAAGTTGATGAGTGGCCTACGCTTAACGTATCGAACTCGCTTTCCTCTCGCCATGGAAAAGGGTGTAAGCCATCCTTTTGTCTAATCGTATGAATTTGTTCAGATCGGCCAGTGATAATTTTATGCGGATAGGCTTGGTGGCCGACATCCCAAATCAGCCTGTCGTATGGCGTGTTGTAGACATAATGTAAAGCGACAGTTAACTCAACTGTGCCTAAACCCGAGGCGAAATGACCCGAACTTATACTTACCGAATTTAACAAGTACTGTCTAAGCTCATCACATACGGATTGAAGCTTTTCCTGGGGGAGTTGACGTAACTGCTCAGGTAACAATGCTTGCTGTAAACTCGGATAATCTGCAATATTTACTGTCATAAGAAGAACTTAATGATCTCGTTCAATAATATAAAAAGCTAACTGTTCTAAAACTGCGGTATCGTACGGTAATTGTTGTAACGCTTGAACGGCTTGCTGTACTAAATTTTGTGCTTTTTGTTTTGCTTGTTCTAAGCCCAAAAGAGCAGGGTATGTGGTTTTATTGGCATCGGAATCCGAACCTTGCGGTTTGCCCAAAGTTTCCGTATCGGAAATGATATCCAATACATCATCCCATACTTGGAAGGCTAGGCCTATGGATTGGGCGTATTCGGTAAGATGTTTTATGTCTTTTTCATTTGCCTTGCCGCTGATGGCACCAGCTAAAACCGAAACTTTAATAAGTGCGCCCGTTTTCAAACTATGCATATGTTTTAATGCATTAAGTCGTAACTCTTTTTCTTCGGAATTAATTTCTGAAGGCAGGGCATCGGTCTCTAATAAATCAATAGATTGACCTGCGCACATATGTGTTGCTGCCTGACTTATTAGTGCAATGAGTTTTACTTGTTCAGTTGCGGTGATGTTTTCAAAGCTGTTGGTTGATAACAATTGAAAGGCAAAAGACTGTAGGGTATCACCCGCTAAAATGGCAGTGGCTTCATCAAACTTTTTATGACAAGTAACCTGTCCTCGACGTAAATCATCATCATCCATCGCTGGCAAATCGTCGTGAATTAAACTGTAACTATGAATAGCTTCAAGCGCGCCTGCGACGTAATCCAGCTCTGCGACAGGGACATCAAAAAGTTCGCCTGTGGCATAAACTAAAAATGGACGCAAACGTTTCCCGCCTAACAATAAGGAATACTCCATTGCGCTTTTTAGCTGAGGTTCCGCAATATCTGCGTTATTGAGTTGTCGTTTTAAAAACCGTTCAGTTCGGGACTTGTACTGCTCAACAGACTCAGACAGGATGGCTACGTTATTTTGCATTAAAACTCGCCACTTTGCGGGTTTTGCTCAGAATTAAAACTCTGAAGCTCCAATTGCCCTTGTTTTTCCATCAAAATTTGCACTTTTTGTTCGGCTTCTTGCAGACGACTTTGACTTAATCGGGTAAGCTCTATGCCACGCTCAAATAAAGTAAGTGACTGTTCTAATTCGAGATCGCCAGATTCTAATTGATGTACTATGTTTTCAAGCTCACTTATCGCGGCTTCAAAAGACATGGATTTTGACTTGGCCATTAACCTAATATTCTTAGTGTTTTGAGGAAAAATTCAGCCGAGTAAGGTACCGTAATAGGGCTGTTTATTCAATTAGAATCAACTAAAATTGAACAATCACGATTAAACATTCGCCAATCGGCGACAAACCATTTAAGTTGCTGGATGAACTGTCGATAATTAAAGTTGTATAACCAGCCTTTTCTTTAGGAGTAAGTTGTGGATTTAGCAAGTATTGTCGGAATGATTGGTGCCATTGGCTTCATTGTTTTAGCAATGATATTAGGTGGCGGTCTGGGCATGTTTATCGATGTTCCCTCCATAGCCATTGTATTCGGTGGTTCAACCTTTGTTCTCCTGTCTAATTACACTCTGCCTCAGTTTATAGGTGCCGGTAAAATTGCTGGTAAGGCGTTTTCTTTTAAGATCGAAAGTCCTGAAGAGCTAATCGAAAAAATTGTTGAATTAGCGGACGCTGCTCGTAAGGGCGGTTTTCTCGCATTAGAAGAAGCTGAAATTAATAATGACTTTTTGCAAAAAGGCGTCGACTTGCTGGTGGATGGCCATGATGGCGAAGTGGTTCGCGCGACACTGTCTAAAGATATATCTTTAACGACGGAACGGCATGAAATGGGCGCGGGAATGTTTAAAACCCTCGGTGATATTGCCCCTGCCATGGGTATGATAGGAACGTTAGTAGGTTTGGTAGCCATGTTATCGAACATGGATGATCCTAAATCCATCGGCCCAGCAATGGCGGTTGCATTGTTAACCACTTTATATGGTGCTTTCTTAGCTAACGTAATCGCATTACCTATGTCGTTTAAATTGGGCCTTCGAACCGAAGAAGAAAAGCTGAATCAAAGTTTGATCATGGATGGCGTATTAGGCATCCAGGATGGACAAAACCCTAAGGTAATTGAAGGTGTGTTGAGAAACTACCTGGCCGCTTCCAAACGTGAAGTGAACACCGAGGAGTAACTGCAGTGGATGAATGTCCTAAGTGCCCCCCGGAGGGGCTCCCCGCTTGGATGGGGACATTTGCTGATTTAATGTCCCTGTTGATGTGTTTCTTCGTACTGTTGCTTTCATTTGCCGAAATGGATGTATTGAAGTTTAAGCAGATTGCGGGCTCTATGAAGTTTGCGTTTGGTGTGCAAAACAAACTTGAAGTGAAAGATATTCCTAAAGGTACTTCTGTTATTGCTCAGGAGTTTCGCCCGGGCCGACCTGAGCCGACACCTATCGAAATTTTGCAGCAACAAACCATCGAAATTACCCAACAAGTCTTAGAGTTTGAAGAAGGTGAAGATGAATCGGCGGGTGGTCGTCAGGAGCAAACTGCTGAACTTCGTGGTGGTATGAGCTCTGCAACAGCAGAAGCCGAATCGGAAAGTTCATCGGAAGCCGCCGCAGAACAAGAGCAAGTCAATGAGCTAATGAAAAAAGTGGCTCAGCAAATGGAAAAAGAGATAATCGATGGTGCGGTAGAGCTGGAGTCGCTCGGTCAACAGATCATCATTCGTATTCGAGAAAATGGCGCATTTCCATCTGGCTCTGCTTATTTACAGAATCAGTTCAAACCTATCATTCAAAAAATAGCCTTGTTGCTAAACGACGTCCCTGGCGAGATTACGGTATCTGGTCATACAGATGATATAAACGTGACCAATGAACTGTTTTTTAATAATTGGGATTTGTCTTCTAAACGAGCTGTAGCGGTGGCAACAGAAATGATAGAAGCACCGGAATTTGATAAAAACCGTATCATAGTCATGGGGCACGCCGATACACGCCCATTGGTACCTAATAATTCTGCTGCCAACCGCCGCAAGAATAGAAGGGTAGAAATTGCTATTACCCAAGGTAAGGCAAAAGAATCAGACGCAATAAACGTTTCTGATATGTAGCCCAGCCTTAAGCAATTCATATAAACCCGCAATAGTAAGGCTATTGCGGGTTTTGTTTGTTAGAGGCATTTATGTATAATCCCGCCACTTTGTGCCATGTTTATGGTTAGCCCAAATTTCAGTTAGAGTCATCATGAGATTAATCGTTAAATATCATCCGGAAATTAACATCAAAAGCCGTTCTGTACGTAAGCGCTTTAGCAAATTACTCGAGTCCAACTTACGTATTATTGTGAAACGTATTCACCCTTCGGCACATGTGGTTGCAAGATGGAGTGATGTGTTAATTGAAGCAGACGTGACTCAAGAAGTTGAAGCTGAGATCATAGATGCGATTTCACGTGTTCCTGGTGTTGATCAATACAATCAAGTTCTTGAATACGATTTTGTTGACTTTGATACGGCATTTAAACAAGTGGCAGAACATTGGAGCCAGGAAATTGAAGGGAAATCTTTTTGTGTGCGTGTCAAACGCACGGGCAAACATGAGTTTACTTCGAATGATTTAGAGCGTTATATCGGTGGTGGTCTTAACCAGTCGGTAGAAACGGCACGAGTTGTACTTAAGAAGCCGGACATTACTATTAAATGTGAACTTCGTCAGGACAAGTTTCAGGTAATTAAAGCGAATCATAAAGGATTAGGCGGTATGCCAATTCCAACTCAGGAAGACGTTTTATCGTTGATTTCGGGTGGATTTGACTCTGGTGTGGCAACCTATCACATGATGCGCCGCGGCGCTCGAACGCATTTCTGTTTCTTTAATTTAGGCGGTAAAGATCACGAAATTGGCGTTAAACAAGTATCTTATGAGATCTGGAAACGTTATAGCAGCTCACATAAAACCAAATTCGTGTCGGTTGATTTTGATCCTGTTGTGAATGAAATTCTGACTAAAATCGATAACGGTTTAATGGGCGTGGTGTTAAAACGTATGATGATGCGGGCTGCTGCACAAGTTGCTGACAAGCTAGGCATCAAAGCTTTGATCACCGGTGAAAGTTTAGGTCAGGTTTCAAGCCAGACTTTGACAAACTTAAACGTAATTGACCGCGTCACTGAAACGCTAATATTGCGCCCTTTAATTCACCTTGATAAAGCTGAAATTATCGAGACCTCTCGCGAAATTGGTACTCACGACTTTGCCGCTGCGATGCCAGAATATTGTGGGGTTATTTCTAAGAAGCCTACTACTCGCGCCGTGCTTTCGGAAATAGAAGCGAACGAAGAAAACTTCGATATGGCCATCATCGACAAGGTGGTTTCTGAAGCGCAGATCATGGATATTCGTAACATTGAAAAAGAAGCGGCAGAGGAAGTTCAGGAAGTCGAATTAGTCAGTGAATTACCAGCGGAAGCGGTGGTTGTTGACATACGTAGCCCAGAAGAAGAGGAAGATAATCCACTAGAGCTAGAAAATACCGAAGTGGTGTGTTTGCCTTTCTTTAAGTTAGCAACAAAGTTTGGTGATTTGGATCAGTCAAAACAATATTATTTATATTGTGACAAAGGCGTGATGAGTCGTTTACAGGCCTTGTTGTTACATGAACACGGATTTAAATCTGTGAAGGTTTATCGCAAAGATAGATAGACTGAACATTTGTCCCCACCTAATTAGTGTGGGGACAAAGTTGTCAGAAATAGCAAAAACTACTTACCGAAACTCACTTCTTTTAACCTTTCTGAATCGGCTTCATATTTATCCATCAGTGCTTCAATCGATTGCTCGTTTTTATCGATGCCTTTAGAACTTAGAAACTCATCGTTATAGAGTTTAGACGCACTACGTTCTCCTAAGTCACATGCCAAGGTTACAATGACCTTCTTGTCGCCGCCTGACTTAGGGCCAAACTTTAACGCTGTATAAAGTGCAGCCGTTACATTTAGAGCGCTCGAACTTCCTAGAACAATTGCATCATTCTTACGCACAAATTCAGCGACGGTCACTATGTCCTTGTCTGGTAAATTTAGTGCATAATCGATTTTCGCCTGACGGAAATTGTCGACCAAACGCATAATGCCAATTCCTTCTGTAAACGAACTACCTTCCGATGCTTTGTACTCACCTGTTTGCAAAAAGTTGTAGATGCCAGAACTATCCGGATCTACGCTCACTATATTTATACTCTCGTCTTGTTCCTTTAAATATTTAGACACGCCACCTAGTGTCCCACCGGTACCAGCAACGGAAACAAAATAATCAATACTTTCATTGGTTTGTTGATAAATTTCAGGTCCGGTATTTAGATAGTGAGCGTCTGCATTGGCGGTATTTTCGAACTGGTTTGCCCACCATGCATTGTCGTCCTGCTCTGCGATGCGACGCGCAGTGTGGTAAAAATGGTCTTGATTTGCAAATGGTACAGGGTCAACCAGAACTAACTCGGCGCCATGTAACTCAATCATTTTTTCTTTTTCTATCGTTTGACCACGCGGCATAACGACTTTGAGATTATACCCACGAGACTTAGCAACCACAGCCAAGCCAATACCTGTATTGCCAGCTGTTCCTTCTACTATGGTCATACCGGGCTTTAACAGACCCTTGTTTTCGGCATCCAACACCATCTGAAGTGCTGCTCTGTCTTTGACTGAGCCGCCTGGGTTTTGAAACTCGCACTTTACATATATATCGCAACCTGTGAGTTGGCTTAAGCTCGTGACCCTCAATAAAGGCGTATTACCGATAAGTTCGGCGAGTGTATTTTTCTGATTGGTATTTGTCATGTGTATATTTCAATGAGAATGATTGCTGGATATTTTAATTAAACAGGGCAAACATAATTTTGCAAATTTCGCCCTGAATCTAAAAAGTTACCCTTCAAAACAGGCTTAAGGAAGTTTATTTCCATAAACCCAAAACTTAGAAGGTATAATTGCTTCTTGCTGATTATAGGGTCTGGCAAACAAGAAAACTTGCTCTTGATGTAATAAGAAAGGCGTGCCTTTACCGGCTGAAATACTTCGACCTCGTTTATGAGTCGTGCGCTTATGCGGGAAAAACATATAACTGTTTGTGAGTTGTTTTCCATATAAGTAAGCTTCGAAGTTAGCAACTCTCGTTCTGACGATAACGTATTGCTTCCCGTCATCAAGTTGAATGTCGCTAGGTTTCCAATCTTCGGCCAAGAGTGGTCGGATAATTTCATGGTTAAAGTTAATGAAACAGGTAACGTCCTCGCCTGAACCAATCCATTCGCCTCGGCGAATCTTTTTCGGGTGTAGTTGAGATTGAATTGATTCACAAGCGTCGCTACTAAACTCAACGCTGGCAGCCTTAGTTTCTGGATCAAAGTTCGATTCTATTGAAGCGTCTAATGAATCTAACAGATACTTAGAAGTCGCTTTATAGACTGCTTTTTTATAACTTTCTGTTCCATAATCGCGCAATGAGTCAACTTCCACCCAACTGATCAAATTGGGCTGATCAAACGGCCGGGTAGCATCAACATTTACGGCGTTTCTTAATTGTTTATAGAGTTGTGAAGAGCGAGTATTTGCTTGTTTGGCAAAATGATTATGATTTTCCGTATCGTCTTTTCGCTTTTGCCAGTCACGGGTTGAAAATCTACCATCCGAAACGTATCGATTAAAATAAACGAGTTTTAAGATATTTTGTGCTTTTGAGACCGAGTTGTCGTAGTAAATAACATCGTACCCTGGAACGTGCGTAACTGGTTTACTAGCGCAGCCTTGCAAAGCCAACGCTGTAATGGCGCATGTAAAAAAGCTGATTAATGATGTTCTTTTACTAATGTGCATTTAAACTGCCCAATTTTTGTGCTTTATAGAAATAACATAACGTAATAAAAGGATTACGGCTAGTCGATGAAATTATTATTGTCGTTTCCCTTGAATGTATTGTGATTGCAAGTATAATTCCCCGCAATTGTTAAAGGGGTCAATTTTCTTTAGCTGAGATACTAATAGACGGCATGCATTCGACTATAATTAAAGTATCGAAATTGAAAGCAACTAAGATGCTTTTAAGGGTCGTCGTAAGTCCGACGACAATAATCTAAATAGACAATTCAGGCGCGGGATGGAGCAGTGGGTAGCTAGTTGGGCTCGCTAATACCGGAAAGAGCCGAAGGTCGTCGTAAGTCCGACGACAATAATCTAAATAGACAATTCAGGCGCGGGATGGAGCAGTGGGTAGCTAGTTGGGCTCGCTAATACCGGAAAGAGCCGAAGGTCGTCGTAAGTCCGACGACAATAATCTAAATAGACAATTCAGGCGCGGGATGGAGCAGCCTGGTAGCTCGTCGGGCTCATAACCCGAAGGTCGTCGGTTCAAATCCGGCTCCCGCAACCAATTTCTGAATAAATGCACAGAATTGTTTAAGTTTTACTATTGCAGTAAACGAAGGTCGTCGGTTCGCTTTTTATAAGAGCAGCGGCTCCCGCAACCAATTCTTGAATTTAAACTCGAAGTGATTGGAAGCTTATCTCTTTTTTGAGATGAAATTTTCTATAAATCAGTTTTGAGTTCGGAGTTGACCTGAAATTAGAAGCTTATGCCTCGCCTTGTCGAGGTTTTTGGGTTTCTAATACAGTTTGTTTGTGTGTTCGAATTACATCAGATGAACACATGCAACAGGGCATTAGGCCCTTTTTTTGTATTTAAGTGATAGGAAAATCGTTTTGACTAATTTAGAACTACGATTAACTGAGATGATGCAACCTGCGGTTGATGCACTTGGCTTCGAATTGTTAGGCGTCGAGTTTATTCGTGCAGGTAATCACTCAACTTTACGTGTTTATATCGATCATGAAAATGGCATAAGTGTAGACAATTGTGCTGACGTTTCTCACCAGGTTGGAGCCATCCTGGACGTTGAAGATCCTATCGCCACTGAATACAGCCTTGAAGTTTCCTCACCTGGTATGGATCGTCCATTATTCACTTTGCCGCACTATGAAGCCGTATTAAACGAAACCATTAATGTTCGTTTGAATGTGCCGCAAGATGGCAGAAGAAACTTTAAAGGAACCTTGGTTGGTATCGAGGGTGACATGATAAATGTTGAAGTCGACAACCAGGTATTTTCTTTATTAATTGATAATGTCGCGAAAGCAAACTTAGTCGCAAAGTTCGACTAATCATAAAAGGAGCGAAGTAATAATGGCAAAAGAACTATTACTAGTGGCAGAGGCGGTATCAAATGAAAAAGCCGTTCCACGTGAAAAGATCTTTGAAGCACTAGAGTTTGCTCTAGCGGCTGCTACCAAGAAAAAATATGAAATTGAAATCGAAGTACGAGTAAGCATCGACCAAGATACGGGTGAATACGATACATTCCGTCGTTGGTTGGTGGTTGAAGACGACCACGAGATGGAAAACCCATGTGCCGAAATGAGTATTTCAGCTGCGCAATTTGAAGAGCCAGAGTTGCAACTTGGCGACTATGTAGAAGAGCAAATCGAATCAATTAAGTTTGACCGTATTACGACGCAAATGGCGAAGCAAGTTATTGTTCAAAAAGTTCGTGAAGCTGAGCGCGGCCAAATCGCAGAAGCATACATTGATCAAGTCGGCGAGTTGATTACTGGTATCGTTAAAAAGATGAACCGTGACAATGTTATTTTGGACTTAGGCAACAACGCAGAAGCGGTATTATACCGTGAAGATATGATCCAGCGTGAAACGTTCCGCCCAGGTGACCGTGTTCGTGCTTATTTATATGCGGTTAAACCAGAAGTTCGCGGTCCACAGTTGTTTGTAAGCCGCACTAAACCAGAAATGCTGGTTGAACTTTTCCGCATCGAAGTGCCGGAAATTGGTGAAGAAATGTTAGACATTTTGGCGGCGGCTCGCGATCCAGGTTCTCGTGCCAAAATTGCAGTTAAGTCAAATGACAGACGTATTGATCCAGTAGGCGCGTGCGTAGGTATGCGTGGTGCTCGTGTTCAAGCCGTTTCTGGTGAGTTAAATGGTGAGCGTGTAGACATCGTGTTATTTGACGATAACCCTGCACAATTTGTTATTAACGCTATGGCACCGGCTGAAGTGGCTTCCATCATTGTAGATGAAGACTCTAAATCGATGGATATCGCTGTTGCAGAAGACAACTTAGCCATGGCGATTGGCCGAAGTGGTCAAAACGTGCGTCTAGCTAGCCAGTTAACAGGCTGGGAGTTAAATGTCATGACCGAAGCGGACATGGCAGAAAAACACCAAGCGGAAAACAGCAAAACGATTGAGCTATTCATGAAAGGCTTAGACCTGGATGAAGACTTTGCAACCATGTTGGTTGAAGAAGGGTTCTCATCACTTGAAGAAGTGGCATATGTTCCAGTCGCAGAGTTAATGGAAATTGATGGCTTAGACGAAGATATCATTGAAGAGTTGCGTTCTCGTGCGAAAGCGACATTGACAACTCAAGCACTCGCTAATGAAGAGTCTTTGGAAAATGCTGAACCAACGCAAGAATTATTAGACCTTGAAGGGGTTGACCGTCACTTGGCATTCGTTTTGGCGAGCAAGGGCGTAACAGATTTAGAAGAATTAGCTGAACAGAGTATTGATGATTTAGCTGACATTGAAGAACTTACCGAAGAGAAAGCGGGCGAGTTGATCATGGCAGCGCGAAACATCAAGTGGTTCGGTGACGAAGAATAAGTTTCAACGGAGGTAATTTAAAGTATGACAGAAGTTAGTTTAGAAAAACTAGCCCAGGACGTGGGCACTCCGGTTGAAAAGCTGGTTACACAGTTTGCCGATGCGGGCATCAGCAAAAAAATGAATGATATGGTAACGGAAGATGAAAAGAAGAAGTTACTGGATCATTTGAGTAAGTCTCATGGTGGCGAAGGTGCAGAGCCTAAAAAGATGACTTTGCAACGCAAAACCAAGAGTACGTTAAGCATTAACAGTGGCTCAGGTAAGTCTAAAGACGTTCAGGTAGAAGTTCGTAAAAAGCGTACTTTTGTTAAACGCAGTGCGGCCGAGTTAGCGGCAATTGCGGAAGCTGAAGAAAAAGCAAAACGCGAAGCTGAGGAAGCGGCACGTAGAGCTGAAGAAGAAAAAGCGGCTCGTGAAGCTGAAGCTAAAGCGCGTAAAGAAGCTGAAGCAGCAGCGAAAAGAGAAGCTGAAGCGAAACGTAAGGCTGAAGCAAATGCAAAAGCTGAAGCTAACAAAGCTGACAAACCGGCTAAATCTGAAGACGCAGCCGAAACAGAAGAAGCTAAACGTATCCGTGAAGCATTAGAGCAAGAAGCCGTTAAAAAGGCAGAAGCTGAAGCCGCAAAACTTGCTGAAGAAGCGCGTAAATTAGCGGAAGCAAACGAAAAAGCTTGGGCTGAAGAAGAAGAAAAGCGTAAGTACAAGTTAGAACATGAATCTGAGGAAGATCTTCACGTTCACTCTTCTGTATACGCCCAGTTAGCGGAAGATGACCAAGATAAAGAAGAAGAGAAAAAGGCACGCCGTAAAGGTAAAAAAGGTGCCAAAGCTGCTCAGGAAGAAGTTCAACAGTTGACTGGCCGTCGTCGTAAAGGCAAGCCTCAACAAAATAAACATGCTTTCCAAAAGCCAGCTACTCCAGTTGAGCAAGTAGTTAAAATTGGTGAAACCATTACCGTTGCTGAATTGGCCTCTCGTATGGCTAAAAAAGGTGCAGAAGTTGTTAAGGCCATGATGAAGATGGGTGAGATGGTAACCATCAACCAGGTTCTTGATCAGGAAACTGCAACTTTAGTAGTTGAAGAAATGGGCCATAAGTTTGTTATCGTGAAAGAAAACGAACTGGAAGAGAAAGTACTTTCAGACCGTAATACGGGTGAAGGTGATGCAGTTACACGTGCACCTGTTGTTACCGTTATGGGTCACGTTGACCACGGTAAAACATCATTACTTGATTACATCCGTAAAGCGAACATTGCTGACGGCGAAGCTGGCGGTATTACGCAGCATATCGGTGCTTACCATGTTGACACTGACAATGGCATGATCACTTTCCTAGATACTCCAGGACACGCGGCGTTTACATCAATGCGTGCACGTGGTGCAAAAGCGACGGATATCGTAGTTATCGCCGTTGCGGCTGACGATGGTGTAATGCCACAAACTAAAGAAGCGGTTCAACATGCTAAAGCAGCAGGTGTTCCTCTAATTATTGCGGTTAACAAGATCGACAAAGAAACGGCTGACCCAGATCGTGTTAAAAACGAATTGTCTGCTTTAGACGTTATCCCAGAAGATTGGGGCGGCGATACACAGTTTGTTCACGTATCAGCTAAGACAGGCCAAGGTATTGATGAGTTGTTAGAAACTATCAGCCTTAACGCAGAAGTGCTTGAGTTAACAGCCGTTGACCATGGTGCCGCACACGGTGTGGTTATCGAGTCGCGTCTTGATAAAGGACGTGGTCCGGTTGCGACTATTTTGGTTCAGGAAGGTGAACTGAAGCGTGGTGATATCGTTCTTTGTGGCTTCGAATATGGCCGCGTTAAAGCGATGAAAGATGAAAACGGTAAAGAGATCAAAACAGCAGGTCCTTCGATTCCAGTTGAAATCTTGGGTCTTTCTGGTGTTCCTCAGGCTGGTGACGAAGCAACCGTTGTTCGTGATGAGCGTAAAGCTCGTGAAGTAGCAAATGCCCGTCAAGGTAAATACCGTGAAGTGAAACTAGCTCGTCAGCAAAAAGCTAAGTTAGAAAATATGTTTGCTAACATGACTGAAGGCGATGTGTCTGAACTGAACATCGTACTTAAGACCGACGTACAAGGTTCATTGGAAGCAATCCGTGACTCACTAAGCAAGTTGTCTACTGACGAAGTTAAAGTGAACATCGTTGGCTCTGGTGTTGGTGGTCTAACTGAAACTGATGCATCACTAGCGCAAGCTTCAAATGCAATTGTTGTTGGTTTCAACGTTCGTGCCGATGCATCAGCTCGTCGTTTGATGGAACAAGAGAACATTGATTTACGTTACTACAGCGTTATTTATGATTTGATTGACGAAGTGAAACAAGCCATGTCTGGTATGTTAGCGCCTGAATTCAAACAAGAAATCATCGGTCTTGCTGAAGTTCGTGACGTGTTCAAGTCACCTAAGATTGGTGCCATTGCAGGTTGTATGGTTACCGAAGGTACGGTTAAACGTAACAACCCAATCCGCGTATTGCGTGACAACGTTGTAATTTACGAAGGTGAATTAGAGTCACTTCGTCGATTTAAAGATGACGTTCAAGATGTTCGCAACGGTATGGAATGTGGTATCGGTGTTAAGAACTATAATGACGTTAAAGTTGGAGACATGATTGAAGTATTTGAAATCGTTGAAGTTCAACGTTCACTTTAATCAAACATCCAAGTACTAGTTAGTTAAAGGGGGCCCATGCCCCCTTTTTGCTCATTTAAAATTATGGTTTTATGAGTGTTTTGAAGTAATAAATAGGAGAGAAAAGTGCAAAGAGACTTTTCCAGAACCGATCGTGTTGCACAACAAGTGCAACAAGAGATCGCCATGATCTTACAGCGGGATTTTAAGGATCCTCGAGTTGGTTGGGTCACAGTATCGTCCGTAGAAGTATCCAAAGATTTGGCCTACGTCACAGTATTTGTCACTCTGTTGGGTCAGGAAGATAACAAAGAAAAAGTTGAAGAATCTATAGAGATTCTAAACAAAGCTGGTGGTTTTTTCCGCAGTGAAATTGGTAAACGTATGCGCTTACGTATCGTGCCTGAAGTTAAATTCGAATACGATGCGAGTTTGGTAACAGGTATTGAAATGTCGAAAAAAGTTGACGCGGCCATCAATAAAGACAAAGACCTTCGTGCCAAAAGCGGCGATAACCCAGCGGACGAAATGGATCAGGAATAAATGGGTAGACGTCGTAAAGGCCGTGCTATTAATGGCATTGTGCTGGTTGATAAAGCGCAAGGTGCTTCATCCAATAATATCTTGCAGAAAGTTCGCGCTATTTATGGCGCAGCCAAAGCTGGGCACACAGGCGCGCTCGATCCGTTAGCGACTGGAATGCTGCCAGTTTGTCTAGGTGAGGCGACTAAGTTTAGCCAGTATTTGTTGGACTCTGACAAATCTTATTTTGTAACGGCTAAGTTAGGCGAGCGCACAGATACCAGTGATGCAGACGGTGAGGTGGTTGAAACCCGTGAAGTAAATGTCACAAAACAAGACATTTTAGATCACAAAGTCTCATTAACTGGGGATATCAAACAAGTGCCTACTATGTTTTCGGCGTTGAAACACAATGGCCAGCCGCTTTATAAACTTGCCAGACAGGGCATTACGGTGGAACGCGAAGCTAGGCCAATTAAAATCTTTAGTTTTGAACTTTTGCGTTTTGAAGGCGATGAAGCCGATTTTGAAGTGCATTGTTCAAAGGGCACTTACATTCGTACCTTAATAGATGATTTAGGTCAGCTGTTAGGCTGTGGTGCACACGTTAAGGTATTACGACGAACTAAGGTCGCTCATTACCCGTACGACAAAATGTTAACTTTAGAGCAAATTCAAGCCCTGAAAGACGACAATATGGATGATGAAGGCAATGTTGATTATGGAGCGCTGGATAGCCAATTGTTGCCAATGGAAACGGCGTTAAAAGCCTTACCTGAAATTCGATTGGCATCAAAAGATGTGCAAACTTTGCGGTTCGGTCAAACGGTTAAAACGGATTTAGGAGAAGCTGAAGAAGTTAAAGCCTATTGTCAGGATACAGAGCAGTTTGTCGGTGTTGTTTCAATTATGAATAGTGAGATCAAAGTAAAACGCTTGGTGGTATATCCGCAATAGATTTCACTCGAATTAATTAAAGGTCACTTAGGTGGCCTTTTTGTGTTTGTTATTCACCACTTGCCAAACCTTGTTACATTAATCCGGTTCACTACCAATCAAGTTTCTCTTATTCTAGCCTTGAGTTCGTAACAAAGTGAAATAAGCGTTGAAGAATTTACCCATCAACAAACAAGATATCGCAAAAACTGCCGTTGAAAACGGTATACGTAAGTACATACTGTCTCGAAGAGATAAAGTAGATTCGTTTGTTGAAGATAACTATTCTTTTGCTTCTGCTGTAGAGCTTAATAAAAAGGCATTTGGTTGGGACATGTTAAAAACCCCTGCCAATATTCTTTGGACCCCACCTTATTTTTTGTTGTCTAGTGCAGGCAAATTAACCGAAAAACTAACGGACAAAAAATTTGGCGCAAGTCTGTCACAGTTACCTGCAGGTTTCGAAACGGACGTTGAAAAAGAAGTGACCTGGCGTATTTACACTCAGTTGCTTGAATTGCCGTATGAAGCCAAAAATAGGGAGTTTGGCGGGAATCGCTTGTTAGCGATGATTTTGGAGGAAGAGGGCCTATCTGAGGTATTTGAAGAAAGTCTAGCTGCATTGGCTCAACTAGCGGGTGATAAAGAAGGGCAGGATAAACTTGCTGAGAAACTGTCAGCCTATGTAGATAGCCGAAAGGCAGCGGCAGAACTTTCAGCGGCGATGATTTCGATGGCAGCGGGGTTTGTTGCGAACAAAACACTTAATTTTGGCGCAATGGGATTAGGCAGCATTGTGGCTTCTGGCCTGGCGCACCACGCTGCGGTATCCAGTTTTGTATTAGGTAATACGTTGGGCTCTTTGTATTATTCGGTATTTTCTGTCACCGCGTCAAAAACGGCTGTAGCGGTCAGTACTGGCGGTGTTGCTATTATTCTTGGTGTTATTTCTTCTTATACTGGGATGTTGACTGATCCTTTGCAAAAATCGCTGGGCCTACACCAGAAAAAATTAAACAAGTTAATCGATGGATTGGAAGCACAACTGCTATCAGAAGATGAGTCATCCGTCTCATTCAGAGATGGTTACGCAGCAAGAGTATTGGATCTAGCTGACGTGTTGCTGTCACTCGCAAAATAAAGCAAACCTTAACCATTTTAACGCTCACGTTTGTAGATGATCCTGTCATGACCCCGGTAACGTCCAAAAATAGCAGTGGCACTCGGGTTATCGTCGAACGGCCCATCCAAGTTACTGTCTTCATTGTCCCAATCGTATTTGAGCCAATCAGGCGTTGAATATTGCGCTCTAACTTCACCTGTCGCGCCATTGTCTGGTGCGTCTAAACTAAACCCGTTCGTTTCACCTTGTGTAAAGGTTCCTGTGCCGGATTCTTGTGTAGAGCCGTCCGCAAGCGTGACATAAGTTAACGATACGTTACCAGTCGCAACGGTTGCGTCGAATGTGGTAAAAGAATCCAGTGTATTAGTAACAAACTTACTGCCATCCCAGTATTGGGTTTTCATTGGCATGCGTAACGGGGATAATTCGGAACCTAAAGTATTTTCAAGAAGTATACGGCCAAAACGAATTTGGCTTTCGGTATTCGAAAGCTTTTTAGCGGTGCAATTGTCCGCTGCAACACAGTCTGTATTGGTATCTTCTCTCATATCTAAATTTTGAAGTAATGAGCCGTCTGGATCGGTGACCTTAATGCCAAAAAGCAAGTTGTCATAAGGGCCATCAGGGGTGTTAGTTAATCTTGTGAAATTGCCTTTGTTATTTGCCTGATTTGTATAAATTCCGGCACTCCAACTGCCGTCAAAATCATTACTCAATCGACTGGTTTGGTTCGTATGATTGGCCGCCAGTGCAGGGACATCTTCTGCAACAAGCTCTATGCTGCTTTTCACAAAACTGCCCGTGTAGTTTTGTACTACTTCGTTGCTGGCATTTTGCGCTTCAATATTGTAGGTAAACTCTAGTTCAGGTTGTGACATATAAGTAAAGTTGCCGTTGGCATTACTAACCGTTGATGCTGCTAACGTGAAATGGTCTGGGATAAAGCGGCCCAGATTGTTACTCGTTGCCGCAGGTATGGTTTGACCAAAGTAGCCATTGTTCGCTGGCGTAGCGGTTATCGTAAATACGCCAACTTCTGAAATAGTCTGATTGTTTAACGTTGCCGTACCATTGTCAGCGTCAACCAAACTTATCGTGTTAACTCCCAATGAAACTGAATTACCCAAGTTTGGGGCAATGGTCGTCACTGACAAGGGAATATCTGCCATTTCAAAGTTAGGAGTTACGGTATCATTAGCGCACTGTGCAGATACGGCCAAGTTGAAGTTTTCACCTGCTTTAGTAAAAGCTGAACAAGAGGCATCACCTGCTGCGCAATCTGAATTGGCATCAGGGCTTGAAACGACTAGCTTAGCGGGGGAAACTACGGTAGTAACACTCGAAGTCGAAAGGCCATTGGTTCCTGCATCAGAAACTTCGATAGAAATCTGTCCAGCGTCTTGATAGACAAAATCCAAGGTCGCAGAGGCATTGCTATCAAAATTAACGGTTCTCGTTTGGCTTGAACCAGCAGTAGCCAAACTTGTTCCAGCAATTGTTGGTATTACTGTGCCTGAGGCGGGAGAAGTGTAATTGAATTTAAAGTTAACACTTTGGTCGCCGCTATATACCGGAGCGCAATTTGTGCTTGTTTGGCTTAGTTGCACAGCTTGTATCGTGAAGTTTTCAGTTGCACAAGATGTATGGTTGTTTAATGTAAGTAGGTAGCCACTGCTGTTATAGGTTATTGTACAATCGCCCTCTGCGTTACCTGTACAAACTAGCGCATTAGATGCATTTGGTGTTGAACTGCCGCCTACAGAAAGCTCTTCAGCAGTCGTATTTGTTAAGGTAATATTGACTCCCGCCGTACTGTTTGCGGGTATTGTTACCGGATCTTGACTAAAGGTTGAGGCATTACCTGTACTGGTTAAATCGAAGGTGACATCTGTTGGATAGACATTAGTACAAGATGCATCTAAACAAGCTTTTACATTAATGGTTTCCGGCGAGCAGGTCAGGGCGGAACTGTTATGTTGCAACTGAATGTGATGAAGTTCTACCGCACACTCCCTTCTGGTATTCATTAGCTCAGTAACCTCTGCAGATGAAAGTGCAAGGGGACTGAAATTTACCTCATCTATGGCCCCATCGAACACATTTAAATCGTTGGTCGCGGTTAACAGATTACCAATGTAAAAATCATCATTAGTATTTGGAATTGAACTACTGCTCTCACTAAAGGTGCCGTCTAAAACACCGTCAATATAAAGTTTTACTCTCTGAGAGGAAGGTTGAGTGCCATCAAATACGACCGCAATGTGATACCAGGTATCGGCTGCAAATGAAGCATTTGAACTGAACCTGTCACCACTGCCGTCAATGTCTACCTGTAACTTGTCGCCAGTACTATTGTTGAAAAATAGCCCATAGGAAACATTTCCACCGCCCGCAGGGCCCTTAGAGACAACTCCCCGTGAGGAAAACCCATTGGTTTGACTAAAGCTATCGGCTTTAATCCAAGCGGTTATGGTCATTTGTGACAAATTGTCCAAGTTTTCACCGTCCGGGATATAAAGGTAATCATCAACACCATCAAACACACCGTAGGAACAGGTTCCTGGATCACCAGTAAGGGCCGGCGAGGTTTGGCTGGTTTGAGGGTTTGGTGCGGTACCAAAACCAAATGCCTGACCATCATAACCACTATTGCTCGCATCGGTAACTTCATTACTTGCTCCGGTCCAGCCACTTTCGTCCATTCGCCATTGAGGGGAGTTACAAATACCACTATTAAGTGACAACTCTGCTGCCCCTGTATAGGACGGATCACCATGATTGCTCAAGCTATGAAAGCGAAATAGTTTGGTCGGCGTGGAGGAGAAATTAAACCCTTGGGTTGTCGTGTCCATATTGGCGCTAAAAATGTAACTGGGTGAATTCGCGGTTCCCAACAGTCTGAATTCGGCCATACCTATGTATGAAGGGTCGCCATGGTTTTTGATTGTTACCAAACGTGCACCAATAATCCCAGTAACCTTATCGTCCGCGTCTAACGTGATTTTATGCGGTGTGCTTGTCATTGGCAGCGTAAAGGTATGGGCGGGCGTTACCGACTCTCCGATAGCTTCAAACTCCGTTAGGCCAACATAATCAGGATCACCATAGTTATTTATAGAGATAAACTTAACAGACGTAACTCCTACTGGAATGTCATCTGGATCCAAAGTTATTGACTGTTTAGTAGAGGTCATATTTGCAGAGAAGGTCTTAGTCTCTGTTATTGAATCACCCAGCAGTTGAATTTCAGTCGCTCCAATATAATCTGGATCGCCATGGTTATTTATGGTGATCAAGCGAACATCGGTTACGTTTGTCGGTATATCTTCTATGTCTAAAGTAAATGTTTCGCCATTATTATGCATGGACGCACTGAAGGTATTGGAAGGTGCCAATGAATCGCCCAGAATGGAAAATTCAGCCGCACCAATATAATCCGGATCTCCATGATTGTTGATCGTAATCAAACGCACATCCGTGACGTTAATTGGTACGTCTTCGGCATCGAGTGTAAAAGTTTCGCCATTGCCGTTCATTGCAGCCGTAAAGGTTTTAGTGGCTGAGATCGAAACTCCTAACAGTCTTAACTCTGCTGCCCCAATATAAGAAGGATCGCCGTGATTGTTTATTGACCTGAATCTGACATCAGTTACGTCTACGGGTTGGTCAGCTGCATCAATACTGAATGACTCTCCCGAACCAGTCATAGCTGCGGTAAAGGTGTAAGAAGGGCCAATAGAGTTGCCGCTGAATGTCAGTTCTGCCACTCCAGTGTAAGAAGGGTCGCCGTAATTTGTTAAGCTTCGAAATCGAACAGCCTGGACACTTGATATAGGCGTAATTGACCAGGTTTGTTCATTGCTATTCATGGCCGCGGTGAACACAGTTCCACCGCCTGGTGCATCTACGGTTTGCCATACACTTGCAACCATTACGTCTATTTCAAAGGTATTGACCGAACGATCGTCATTGCCGTAATTGATCATAGAAACTTTGTCTAAGTTTATGGTGTTGTCCGCGGCACCATTTAAATCAGTATCAAAGTTGAATTCTAGGGTATTTATTTGTTTTGATGATAGCCAGCGAGTGTTTTGGTCGCCATCGTGGATGTTAGCTGCGGCCCAACTTGTCGAATTATGTTCTGCATCGATAGATACTAATGTACCGCCATTGTGCGACAAGCTAAATTGATAATCAGCGTCATTTATGTTTGTTCCCGGTACTGGGATTTTTGTCCAGTTTGTATTACTGGCTGTTTTGACTTCTAATTGAAAATGTTTGACTGAACGGTCGTCATTACCATAGTTTTCTAGATAGAAACTCTCTAATTTAAAGTAGTCCGTTGCGGTTGCAGGCGAACCATCTTCATCTGCATCAAACTGGAAATCTAGAGTGTTATTTCCTTTACTGCTTAACCAGCGTGTATTGGCGTCGCCATCATGAAGATTGGCGGCCGCCCAACTGGTAGAGTTATGTTCACTGTCGATGGCGGTGAGTTGCCCACCTTGAGCCGCAAGCGCAAAGTTATAATCTGCTTGGCCCGCTGAAGCGCCTGGAACGTTTAGTTTTTGCCAATTGGCATTGCTAGTGGTTTTTACTGCTACTTGGAAATCTCGAATCGATCGGTCGTCATTGCCATAGTTTTGCAAATAAATGCTCTTAATGGAAAATACATCGTCGGTATCGCCACTAGATCCTGTTTGGCCATCTTCGTCATTATCAAACTGGAAGTCTAACGTATTGTTGCCTTTGCTACTCAGCCATCGGGTATTGTTGTCGCCATCATGGATGTTAGCGGCTGCCCAGCTTGTCGAATTGTGCTCGCTGTCGATGTGTACAATCTGTCCGCCATGGTGAGATAATGCGAAGTTAAAATTGGCCTGACCGGCCGCTGAACCTGGCACAACCAGCTTTTGCCAGTTGCTATTCGAAGTAGTTTTAACAGCGAGCTGAAATTCTTTGATTGAACGATCATCGTTGCCATAGTTAATTAGATGAAAGCTGGCTAATGTAAAAGCATCCGCTGTATCGCCAGCTGCACTTGTCTGTCCGTCTTCGTCTACATCAAATTGAAAAGCTAAATAGTTGTTGCCCTTGCTGCTTAACCAACGCGTATTGTTGTCGCCATCATGTAGGTTTTGGGCTGCCCAGGAAGTTGAATTGTGTTGGCTATCGATTTCACTCAGACTTGCGCCGTGGTGCAAGGAAGCAAAGTTATAGTTTGCCTGACCTACGCTCGCACCCGGTACTCGGATCTTTTGCCAGGTTGAATCACTTAGCGTTTTTACGGCAATTTGAAATTCTCGGACCGATCTGTCGTCATTTCCATAATTTTCGATATTAAATTTTTCTAAATTAAACGCATCTGTGACGTCTCCCGCGAGAGAAGTGGTACCGTCATTGTCGGGATCAAACGTAAATTCAATTTCATTGTTGCCCTTACTGCTAAGCCAGCGAGAGTTTGAATCACCATCTTGCATATTCTTTGCGGCCCAACTCGTAGTGTTATGTTGGCTGTCTATAGAGGATAAGATGCCGCCATCCTGGTAGCGGCTATAAATATACTCCTCGTCTCCAGAGGCACTGGTGGGAACTTCGAGCTTAAACCAATTGCTGCCATCTGTCGTAACCTCAACTTGGAATTCTTTAACTGAACGATCATCAACACCGTAATTAACAACTTCGATTTCATCAATCGCAATGCTGTCGCCTGCGGTTCCACTCCAATTAGTATCAAACTCAAATTCAATTGTGTTGTTGGATTTGGACGACAACCAGCGAGATTCTGTACTGCCATCATTAATGTTAGCGGCGGCCCAGGAAGTGGAGTTGTGCTGACTATCAATGTCGGTAATCCGAGCGCCTTGCGCCCAACTTGTGTAATTCAGTAGTCCGCTTGGGTTTTCGTCAGCGATAACGGGACGCCAGCCGGCAGTGCCGGAATCCGCAGCTAGTGAGGAGTCCGTTGTCGTTAATAACATGAATTCTTTAACTGATCGGTCGTCATTACCGTAATTTGTTAAATCCATACCCGCGATGCAAATTGGGTTCTCACTAGTAGTTAACTGGAAGTTAATGTCATTGGTTTGTTTCGAAGATAACCAGCGAGTGGATAGGTCCGCATCCGTTAAGTTACTCGCAGCCCAAGATGAACTGTTATGTTGAGCATCTATTAGGGTAATTGTCGCACTTTCAATAGGATCAGCGACTGATTTGCCCGAATACAAACTCAGGAAAGTTAAAATAAGAGAACTTGCAAAAGCTTGATATTTTTTGATGACTTTATTGTTCATTGGCCTTTACTAGTTGCTGATTATTGATCCTGACGGAAGTTCGAGTGGTGCTTGCTTTGAAACACCATAAGTAACTGTTAAAAGTAAAGTTATCTTCTTCGTAACTAATTGACCTTATAACATTAGGTGAAGTTTCGGATTTATGCACAAAATCACGTTATAATTTATTGTCGAGATTATATTCATGGGGGATTCTATGAGATTGATTTTGGTCATTATTATTTCACTTCTTCTGATGGCTTGTACTGAAAAAGGGGGGGCTCAGAAGCAGGTAGAGAATGTTACCGCCAGAGAAGAAAGGAGTTTGCATAATGCCGCTGACACGGCGGCTAAGTTAGCAGAAAAAAAGCTGCAACAAGATGCCAATGCGAATCAAGCGAAGACTGAAGAAACATTATCCAGCCAAGCGCTGAAGAAAGAACAGGAACTCGAACAAGAGTTGTTAAACGAGGCAAAACAAAGAAATAATCAGTTATTGTCTGAATTAGAACTTTCTGTAAATGAAGATGAGCCAAATACTCGTTGACTTAAAAAGTTAAAGTTTGATTTTAATCCTATTCATATATGTTCCTTGCTATTTGCACAAAACCGAGTACAATGCCGCCTCCTCGTAATGAGGAATTATCCATTGTTGGCTGAGTTAGTGATCGGCTGACATCACATTTTTTACTGGAGAGACTTATGTCACTAAGCGTAGAAGAAAAAGCAAAAATCTTAGCGGATTTTGGTGCGAACGAAAAAGATTCTGGTTCTGTTGAAGTTCAGGTTGCATTGTTAACTGCTGACATCAACAAACTACAAGGCCACTTCAAGGCTCACAAAAAAGACAACCACTCTCGTCGTGGTTTGTTACGTAAAGTTAGCCAACGTCGTAACCTTTTAGACTACCTAAAAGGCAAAAACCTTGATCGTTACAACGATTTAATCAAGCGTTTAGGTCTACGTCGCTAATTTGGCGAAAGATTGAAAAAAGGAGCTGTTAAGCTCCTTTTTTTGTGCCTGAATATTTTTATGAGCGTTCGGTTGTTAGTTATAGAAGATTCAACGATAAAAAGAATACCACCTTTGATCTGAAACAAGGTGCAACATGCAGCGGATAGTTTAATTTGTGATAGGATGCTTAATCGTAACTATTTACATATCAACAAGTTGTCTATAGAGTTTATGAAGCGGCACTCATACTTGATATTGCCAAATTCAGAATGTAAAACAGGAAGACCCCATGAAAGTAAAAGTAGCCTTATTTTCCGCACTTATGTGTTTACCGTTATTCAGTAATGCAGCAGACATCGCAGCTGGTAAAGCTAAAACTGCTGTCTGTGCTTCATGTCATGGCGCGAATGGCAAAGCAATTATGCCCATGTATCCGAATTTGGCTGGGCAAAATGCAGCGTACTTAGAGTTGGCAATTAAAGCTTATAAAACTCAAGATCGTAAGGGCGGCCAGGCTGCAATGATGTACGGCATGGTGGCTGGTCTTTCAGACGCGGACATAAAAAACATCGCGGCATACTACGCTTCTTTGAAATAAAAATTGGATTTAGAAATAAAAGCTGGACTCAGAAACAGAATCTGAACATACCGAATAAGCTGGCCGTTACCTTTGCGTCAGCTTTTTATTGTCCGCTCATAGTTGGTTCTATAAAATAACACGCTAAAAGAAAGTTGTTACCTGCATACATAACCTTTGTAATCAGCGAGTTAAAAAGCTTCTTAACCAATTTGTTACTATTTTTTCATCAACTTGCAGTTTTAAAGACTCAATTCCCTTAGTAAACTGCTCTTGTCTCATGTTGTCTTTTCTAAGATTCATAAGGTCAGTAGCATAAGGCTTTGAAAATTCCGGGTGACCTTGCAGCCCCAAAAAGTGCTCACCCATTTGATACATGGAAATAGGGCAAAATTCATTACTGAGCAATATTTGGGCCCCCTGTGGTATTTTCATCACTTGCTCTTGATGACTGACAAGTAGATTGAGCTGATTTTGCTTTGTATTCATCCAAGGTTGATGAGATTGAATTGAAGCGCTAGACACGCCGATCCCCCAGCCTTTATCAGAAAGCGCTACTTTCCCGCCGAACGTGGTAGCAATGAGTTGATGACCAAAACAAATACCGATCACTTTTTTGTTTTTCTCGTAAAGCTCTGTCAAAAAAGATCTTAACTCGTGTATCCAGGGAAAGGGATCATTAACGCTGTGTTTGCTGCCGCTAATAACGTAACTGTCACACTCATGAATAGACAAAGGTAGCTCACCATTTACTACATCGTAATGATGCAACTCAAAACTTTTTGATATTGAATCAAAAAGTGTCTCGAACATCTGGGGATAATCGCCATGTTTAGGCTGAAGTAAAGGATTAACATGGTCACATAATAAAATGCCAATCTTCATACGTGGGGTGTTCATAACGTTCCGTTTACTGCATTGACAAAGATATTTCTGTATTCTTCTTCACTAAATGTTATTGGGTTGGTTGCCGCACTGGGGTCTTTATATGCCCGAGTGCTCACCTCGTCTGCTTCGTTATCGTTGATTCCTATTTGTGACAGAGTATGAGGAATGCCAATGTTCTCTCGAAGTGTAACGACCCATTCAATAAACCCATCAAAACTGCAATTATGCAAATCAATATGTTTGGCTAAACGGGTAACTCGGGATTGAATCTCGCTTTTATTTGCTTGTAAAACGTAGGGCATTAATATGGCGTTTAATAGCCCGTGATGTGCTTTATACATGGCTCCCAGAGGGTGAGCCAGCGCGTGCATGCCTCCCAGCCCTTTTTGGAAAGCGGTTGCGCCCATTGTGGATGCCACCATCATATGTGCTCTGGCTTCCAAGTCAGTACCGTCTTGTACCGCTCGTTGCAAATAGCGATTTACAAGTCGAATGGCCTCCAACGCGATGCCCTCCGCCATCGGGTGAAAATAAGGAGAGCAGTATGCTTCTAATGCATGAGAAAACGCATCCATTCCTGTTGCTGCTGTTAAATGTTTTGGAAGTGCGATGGTTAATTTTGGATCCAAAAAAACTAAATTAGGCATTAGGTTAGGGTGAAAAATCAATCGCTTAGCTTTGTTTACAGGATCTGTGATCACGGCGACTCTGCCAACTTCTGAGCCCGTACCTGCGGTAGTAGGTATTGCAATTACAGGTGGCATACCATCTGTGTTGACTCTTTGCCAATTGTTATTGACGTCTTCAAAATCCCAAATGACTCTAGTTTGTGCAACCATTAGAGATATGGCTTTACCAGCATCAAGTGCTGAGCCGCCTCCTATGGCAATTATCCCATCTGAATTTTTATGTTTGTAAGTAGTCACTCCTGTATTGATGTTGTCATCGCTTGGGTTACTGATGATGCCAGAGAATACACTGACATCAAGCCCTTGACTTACACAGTCATTAACAATGTCGGTTAACATGGGTAAGTTTACCAATCCAGGATCGGTAACAATAAGCGGGGAACTTATTTTTAATTCATTACAGGCGTCGGCCAGTTCACTGATGCGGCCGGGGCCAAAACGTATTGATGTTGGGTAATTCCAATTGGCCTCAAGTGGCTGCTTGTCCATAAATCCTCCGGCTAGATTTCCGTTTTAATGTGATATGACTTTGGTCTGGTCAATGCGTGGTAGCCGTATGCAGAAAGACTGCAGCCACGGCCAGAATTTTTAACGCCGGTCCAAGCCAGGGCGGGATCCAGATAGTCGCAGCGATTAACAAAAAATGTTCCGGTATCGAGCTGCTGGCCGACTTTTATGGCTTCATCCATATTCTGAGTGAATACGCTGGCGGTAAGTCCAAACTCTGAGTCGTTCATCAGTTTAACGGCTTCGTCGTCGTCCTTAACTTTCATAATGCCGACAATTGGACCAAAACTCTCCTCAGTCATAACACGCATGTTGTGGTCGACATTAGTCAGAAGCTGTGGCGCCAAATATGGGGTACCTGCTTTATCTAGAGGAAATTCGCTAGGTGAGACATGTGCTGTGGCTCCTGCGTTAAGTGCTTCATCAATTTGATCTCGGATAAAATCGGCAGCTTTGGGTGATATAACCGGACCCAGTGTTGTAAGAGGATCATCAGGACGACCAAGGATATAACCCTTAACCATTTCCGTGGCTTTAGATACAAACTCATCAAAAAGCGACTCTGCGACATATATTCGCTCAATACCACAACAAGATTGTCCGGAGTTAAAAAATGCGCCATCAATGCATGTCTCTACCGCATGTTGCAAATCTGCATCTGCTCTTACATAGGCGGGATCTTTACCACCTAATTCCAAGTTAATATTGATAAACTTACCGGCAGCTGAACGTTCTATTTGCTCACCGCCAAATGTCGATCCTGTGAATGAAACAGAGTGTACCTTTTGCTGCTGTAGAATATTTTCTGTTGCTTTATGGGTTAAGTGTAAGTGCTGGAAAACGTCAGCTGCTAACTCCGATTGGTCGAAGGCTTTAGAAAACTGTTCTGCACACAATGCGGTTAGCGCTGAGTGTTTTAAAACAACGCTGTTGCCTGCCATGATAGCTGGGATGATGGTGTTTACTGCTGTTAAATAAGGGTAATTCCATGGGGCAATGACAAAACAAACGCCAAGGGGTTCTCTTGTTATAAAACGATTAAACCCAGGTTTGCCATCAACACTTTCAGTTTTTAATGCTTCGGGGGCGATATCGATCATGTAATTTGCTCGTTCCGCCAGCCCCTGAATTTCGCTCTTGGCATACCGAATGGGACGTCCCATCATCCAACATAGTTGCTCTGCGATTTCTTCTGCGTTATCGGTAAATGCATTTACCATTTCTCGGCAACATTGCTGTCTATGATAAATGTCGGTGTTTTTCCACGTTTGTTGAGCCTGAATGCTGCGGTTAAAAGCTTGAGTGATTTCTTCCTCAGTGGCATAGTCTCGTTCCGCATAAATGGAGCCGTCTATTGGCGACTTGAGCATTATCTTTTCATCCATACCTTTGTCCATGTGCTAACTAAATGATCTCGAAATATCTTTGCAACTCCCAGTCAGTTACATGCTTGCGATATTCTCGCTCTTCCCATTCCCTTGTCGCAGAGAAGTGCTCTACAAATTCTACCCCGAATGCTTGTTTGGCTACTTCTGATTGTTTAAACCTTGATGCAGAATCCATTAAACATTTGGGTAACGCGAGTTGAGCGGCATGTTCCTGTTCATAAGCATTTCCCGACACTTGTGGTTGAGGCAGTTGTTTGTCTTTAATACCTTGCAGGCCTGAAGCGATGGCCGCTGACAATGCTAAGTAGGGGTTGGCATCGGCGGAGCCTATTCGGTATTCAACCCGTTGTGATTTTTCAGAACCTGGGATCACCCGCAGGGCCGTAGTCCTATTTTCAACTCCCCATGTAGCGTCGAGAGGCGCCCATAAGCCGGGTACCATTCGGCTATAACTATTCACAGTAGGTGCGACCATGGCGAGAAATTCGGGCATGTATTTTTGCTGGCCAGCCACAAAGTGCTTCTGGACATCGCTCATATTGTATTTGTTACTTTTGTTATAAAACGCCGATTTTCCGTTTTCATCCGACAATGATATATGGATGTGTCCGCTTTGGCCTGGCCAGTCTTTTGACCACTTGGCCATAAAGGTCGCGAGCATGTCGTTTCTTTGCGCCCAGACTTTTATAAACGTTTTGAATAATGCGGCTTTGTCCGCAGCTTCTAACGCTTTGTCATGAGATATTGCGGCCTCCAACACCCCTGGACCTGTTTCCGTATGCAATCCTTCTAACGGAAAGTTCATATCGTCCGCTAGGTTTAGAATTTGATGATAACGTTCAGAATGAACACTATTTCTTAACATGGAATAACCAAAAAAGCCTGGGGTGGCGGGGGTTAGATTCTGAAAATTCTTGGCTCTTATGGAATCAGGCGTTTCATTAAACAGGAAAAACTCGTATTCGAACGCGGCATTGACGCAGTAGCCTAATTCTTCTGCCTGACGCAACACACGTTTCAAAGTGTTTCTGGGGCATAGTGTTGTGGCTTGTTGATCAAATTCAGCCAGAAACAACAACATGTCTCCTTCAAAAGGCATATTGCGACAAGAGGATGGAATGATCCGAACTGGGGCGTCTGGGTATCCAGTGTGCCAGCCTGTGAACTTAACATTATCATAAAGTTGATCATCACTATCCCAACCGAGAACGACGTCGCAAAATGCAAAACCATTATCAAGTGATGAAAAGAATTTTTCTTTACTCATGTACTTGCCGCGCATCACGCCGTCAATATCGAATAGTCCGACTTTTATGTGGCTCAACTCTCTGTCGGTAACAATTTGCTTGGCATCGGCTATGGTGCTTACGTCTCGTGGAGTTAACATATTGTTCTCAATACTTTTGGTTATAGGTTCAGACCGTTGCTTTTCTAAACCATAACGATGGCATTCATATATTTAGTAAATGTAGTTGAGATAAAAATTTATGTGCTTTTTTGTGGTACTAATTTTTATTTATTAATGAGTTAGCATTAGAATGTTCTCTATAATGGGACAGGGAGTCTATCCGTCAAAAATAACTACCGCACTTAAGCAAGAACTGAACGGGTATATTTAGATCACCAATCAAGGAAACAAGCGGGCGACTGCGCGTTTCACAAAATGCAGCTGCAAATTTATGTAAAAAGGTGTAATCGGCAGTAAGGCCTTCAAGATTGTTTTGTCATGTCGGAAATATTCAATAATTTGGTGTCGTTGTTTTCTAATCTGTCACTCGAAATAGAGTTTCAAAATAGGATAAGAAAACATGAACACAAGATTAGATTACTTTGCAGCTGCACCTACTTCGATGGCAACTTTAATTGAGCAAGAAGAAAACCTTGCTAAGCAATTTTCTGCCGATAAGGTGTTATTGGAGTTGGTAAAGTTAAGGGTGTCGCAAATAAATCAATGTGCTTTTTGCGTCGATTTGCATGTGAAGGAACTGCTCAAACTTGAAACAAGCTTTGAAAAAATCACGGGGCTGAGCGTTTGGAATGGTATGCCCTGTTATACAGAGCTGGAGAGAGAAGCATTGCACTGGGCAGAACTTACCACCATAGGTAAAGTTGTTTTAGATGCGGACTACGAGCGTGCCTTGAGAACATTTGGTGAAGAAAAACTAGTCAACCTTACGGTGGCAATTAACGCGATTAATAGTTGGAATCGAATAGCGAAAAGCTTTAAGCCGCAGGTAGGAAGTTTAAAAATATGAAGGCAGTTTGTCGGTGTTCATCTATTAAAACCTGCGTCAATTAACGGGAGTAACCTATTGTGGGGTCATTGATACAGTTACAACTAGTTCACCCTGAAGGAGAATTATCGTCTTGGGTACAGGCTATTTGGTCAGCATCTGTGGCAACCGATTCCGGTAAGGACTTTGAGCAGTGGCTGCAAGGTGACGCGTGTTGCGGTCTGTTATTTGTTATGAGTAATGGAATAAAGGTGGACGACGTTGAATTACCCATAGGGACTACATTTTCAAATGCCAGCAAGTGTGCAAAGCTCATGCATATTCCTGCTGGCGGAATTTTAGCTGGTGTTAGATTTCATCCGGGAATTGCGGCCGAATTATTAAGACTGTTAAAAAGTGATTCGAAAATTGCACCTGAGACTTTTATATCTTCTACCGATGAGTTGATACTGAAGTTACAAACATCCTTTGAACATCAAACTAAAATCAGTTTGATAAACAATTGGCTTAGGTCATTGAGTGACGGACCAGTGGCACCGCCCTCAACCTTGTTATTGGCTCTAGGTGCGTTAAAAAAAGGGGGGGGAACTGAAGAACTGGTGAATCGTGTACCCATCGGACTTAGGCAAGTTGAACGACAGTTTCAATCATGGGTTGGAATGACACCAAAGTATTTTCAGCGTTTATCTAGAGTTTCTTCAGCCCGTGAAGAATTAAAAACTTTGCCGACAACTGAACTGGCTGAGTTAGCCTATAAACACGGTTTTTCGGATCAAGCGCATATGACAAGAGAGTTTAAGGCTATTGCAAAAGTAACACCTGCCACTTACAGTCGAAGAATCATACGTTCACAAAACCCCAAAAATAATAATTAGGTCATCAGCTCAGTTATAATTTGAAGGTGATAAGTCGGAAGAGGCATTTTCAGATGTTTGAATACTTAGGATGTTGCCATTGTGATGAAATTCAACTCTCAATCGAGATACCCGAGCACATCAGCCAATATTCACCACGAGCCTGTGACTGTGATTTTTGTCTACAGCATACTGTAGAGTATTTATCTCATCCTGAGGGGAAAATGCACATTCGAGCTAGGGGGAAGCTGAAGGCGCTCGAACAGGGTTCTAATCAAGCCGCTTTTCTATGCTGTGCTCAGTGTGGTGATGTTATTGCCGCGACCTTGTTAATTGGTGATAGGAGGCTAGGCGCGGTTAACGCTTGTTTGCTGGATGAATACCCCAAAATGCAAATGTCAAAAACCGTGTCCCCGAAGTTGCTTGAACCAGCGCAGAAGTTAGCTCGCTGGCAATCGGTGTGGTTCAAATTGGTAGTGGATGATTGTTAGGGAATCGCATGTTTTTTGATTTCTCGGTTTAATTTGTAAGTCGCGAATACACCCAATGCGGCAATTAATGCGAGTAATAAAAATACCTGATTGAACCCATCAAGACCTGGATAAGCATCCAAAATACGTCCGGTTAGTGGGGCAAAAAACACATCTGGAGTAAAACCTGCTAATGAGATAATGCCAATGCTGGTACCTGTAACATTTGTAGATAAACGACTCTCTGCAATTAATGCAAAGTAAACCGCTCGAATAGCAAATACAAGCACAAACGATATAAAGACATTGGCGATTAAAATGCCATGAAAAAGATGTAAACTGCTGGTGGTAAATAAGAGGTAACTGAGCAGCGCGAGACAAAAGCTAGTTAAAATGACTTGGCTACTAGAAAATCGGTCTGCGACTACCCCAGCAATCACCGCTGAGATTGGGCGTAAAAATGCGCTATAAGCCATGAGTTGGGCTGACTCTAATTCATCGTAATCAAACGCCGTTATTGCGTATAGACCGTAATAGTCCAGCCCCTTGTAACAACAATATGCCGTTAACACGATTAATGCCTGATACCAGATCACAGGTTTCGACATTACTGATCTGAATCTTGTGATGGAAAAAGTTGTTGAGGCGGAAGTCGAACCACAAAAAGATGTTTTTGCTGGGGATGTATTGGGTAAACAGAGCCAGAGCAACAGTGCCGCAAGCAATATTAAACTGGTATAAAAATAAATCACGGTGATAAGGGCTTGATGTCTCTGCAAGTCTGAAAGTGTATCTAAGTTGGCGGGGAAAAATATACTTAGAAGATAAACCGCGATTGTCGCCATGGTCGCTGCGACCAAACCTCGTCCGCCATCTAGGATGCCAAAAGCCTTACCTTGAGCGTCTTGTCCCCCAGTCAGTCGGGTTACTTTCAACATAGGCGCCCAGAACAAAAAAATAGTGGTGACGCCCCAAAACCCATACAAGAGTTTTAAACCATTGACCGATGGCGCTTGAGCAAAATAGACACCACCAATGGCGGTGAAAATTAAGGAAATTATCATAAGTTTTTTAGCAGAGAAACGATCAGCTAAAAGACCTCCGGGCAAGTAGGCCAACATGGCCATGAACCCATATATTGCGAATATATCACCAAGCTGGGAATTGGTAATACTAAGAGAGTCCATTAGCGTTGGTCTAAAAAAACGAGCAATGTGAAATGGCAGACTAAAAATGATCTCTCCGGCAAAAACGATACTGAATATGTTCAAGAATCGACGAAGATTCGACATGTCAGTGCTAGGTAAACTAGGAGAGTGGTTCATTGTTATGAATGTACAGATTGTAATTTTGGCTTACTTTAGCGCAAAACACCCATTTTCAAAACCGTGCCGCTCAGATGTCAAATAAGACACGCTGAGCAATACATAAGGTTTCATTCTGCGTTTTAGTATGAGTCAATTTTATGTCTGGGCAGATTCACACTCCAGATAGTGAACACTGAATAAACAATTTTCGTCTAACCAGCTTTGACGAACTTTCAATCCTGCACTGTTTGCTAGATGGTTAAAACTTTCGAGTGTATATTTATAGGAATTTTCGGTGTGAATACGTTCTCCTTTTTGTAGAGTGACGGGCTGATTCTGACAAACTACAGTTTGCTCAATAAGACTCTCCAGGTGCATCTCAATCCGGTGGTACTCGTCATTGTAAAAGGCATGATGTTTGAAGTTTTTGAGTTCGAAGTCTGAATCTAACAGTTGATTAACATGATTGAGAATGTTGAGATTAAATTCAGCGGTTACACCATGCACATCATTATAAGCCGCATTTAGAATGGAATGCTCTTTTTGTAAATCAACACCAATGATTATGCCACCACTCTGTCCGATTAGCTGTCGCATTCGATTCAAAAATGCAGCTGCTTGGGTTGGTTCAAAGTTACCAATCGTGGAACCGGGGTAAAATACAACACGTTTTGCTTTAATACCGTTTTTGGGTACGTGGATTTCGTCGTGGAAGTCGCCTGGCAAAGGTATGACATTTAGCCAATTGTATTTATGCCTTAATCGCTCTGCGGTTTGTTGCAAAAAATCCTCTGAAATATCTTGTGGGTAAAATGCACTTGGTTGGATGGCATCGAGTAAATAAGTAACTTTTTCACAACTGCCTGCGCCGGGCTCTATCAGTTGGCAATATCTACCCGTGCGATTGGAAATTGAATCCGCATTAGTTTGCAAAATGTCAATTTCCGTGCGGGTAGGGTAGTACTCAGGCAGAGTCGTAATGTACTCAAATAATTTGGAACCATGATCGTCGTAAAAGAACTTGGGATTGATGAATTTTTTCTCTCTGGTTAACCCAAACAGAAGTTCGTTTTGAGCTGACAACAATCTCGAGTCAGGCTCATTTATTCTTTTATTCTGAACTAGCGCATCCATTTCATTATCCTTGTTGCAATAAAATTGCGGAACTTATTGTTCAAGTCTTCAAGTTAAGACCCAGCTAGCGACTTTTTCAAGATTTTGCTAATCGGATGCCCGAAAATTGCCATCTGTCTTTTGGGTAAAAGAAATTACGGTAGCTGTTACGGCTGTGATTTGGCGAAGTGACACAGGAGCTACCTCTCAATACCACTTGGTTACACATAAACTTGCCATTGTATTCACCTATCGCTCCTTCTGCAGCTTTAAAGCCAGGGTAAGACTGGTAAGCGCTGCTGGTCCATTGCCAAACGTGATTGTGCAGCTGTTGCATCCTTTGACTTGGATCAGCGGAGGGCGGTAATAAGTTTAGCGAGCTGACGTGTTCTGAACTTGAAGTATGAGTGGCGACACATTCCCATTCAAATTCGGTTGGAAGTCGCGCTTTAGCCCAACGTGCGTAGGCATCGGCCTCGTAAGCGCTTACATGGGTTACAGGCTGATTCAAGTTAAGTGGTAATAGACCAAAATGACTAAACTCATACCACTGGCTATTTATCTTTTTCCAGTAAAGAGGTGCGTTCAGGTGTAAAGCCTGAACAGTAGACCAGCCATCGGCTAACCATAATTCAGGTTTGTGATAACCGCCATCTTCGATGAATGTCAGGTATTCTGAATTTGTAATTAGCCGATCTGAAAAACTAAATGGTTCAAGCCAAACCTTGTGAGAGGGAGTTTCATTGTCGTAACAGAATTGCTCAAATTTTTGTGTGTTTCCGTCACCTTGGCCTATTTCCATCAATCCACCTTCAAAATGACTCCATGAAAGAGGAGAGGTCTCGATTTTCTTAGATTGTGGAGTGGTGATGTCATAGGCTGGGTACATTGGGTTTTGAAACAGGCAGTACTTCAAGTCGGTGAAAAACAGTTCCTGATGTTGTTGCTCGTGATGTATGCCCAACAATGTTCTTTCTATAATTTGAGGGCGGTTTTTATGAGATGTTTTCGAAAGTAATGCAGACATTTGCTCGTCAACGTGACGGCGGTATGCGTAAACTTCATCAACACTAGGACGAGATAATATCCCTCTTTGAGCTCTCGGAAATTGTGGCCCCACGGCGTTATAATAGGAGTTAAATAATACCTCAAAATGCTTGTTCCACTGGGTGTAGTTAGAACTAAAAGGTTTTAACAGGAAGGTTTCGAAAAACCAAGTTGTATGCGCAAGGTGCCACTTTGCTGGGCTCGTTTCTGGCATGCCTTGTAAATTGTAATCTTCGACAGTTAAAGGCGCACAGATTTGCTCAAAGTAGCGGCGAGTTTGGCTATAAAAAGCATAAAGATCGTCAGGCAAACGTCACTCCGTGTTTCGCGTTGAAGGGAACTTCCTTACTGAATAAAGCACAATAATCCAATTAAACAAACGAAATTGAATCTTCCGGTTTTACATCTGTGATCTCTGAGAACTCTTTCAATTCTGCATATACAAAGAATCGTAGGTTACTTACAGTTATTGGTTTAGAATTGTTTTTTCCAAAACAAATGCCCCCATGAGATCGCCAACCTTATAGCCTACCGCCAAGTCATTTGGAAATTGCTGATTCAGGTGACTTTTAACGTCTGACGATAGGTTACTGCCATGGCAGTTCATACATACAGCTTCGGCCTTGATGCCTTTCATGTATTTATATCTTATTTTGTTGGTACCTATGGAAGAAAGGCGCTCCACTTTGAGTTGCTCTATAGGCTTGCCATTTTCAAAGCTGGTGGCAAATGTTTCTAGTTGGCTTTTCTCCCATGGCGTAGGGGCGTTTTCAGGATTTCTTATTTTTAAACTGGTTCTTGCCAAATTCCAACCGCCAGTTGTGCTTTGTACAGCCATATTTTTGGCGACAGAATTACAGCCTGCTAAGCCACGTTTTAATCCACCTAGTTCTATGTTTGCTTTTAACGTGGTTTTTAGCTGGTGGTTATAGGTTGCAATTTTTATCTCCGCTTGAGACTTCAACCTGGACGTTTCAATATTGGCATTTGCCGTTAAGCTCATGAAACAAAGGGTAATTAATAACCCATATAAGCGCAGCATATTAGATCCGAAAAAATGAACAACCTAAAGACTAAAATATAGTCAATTGAACAAAATCTCCACTTTTTCAAAGATTAATCTGGATAAAACTTTGATTAATCAATATACGCTGAGTTTATTGTTCAACCGGTGCATTAATACTGGCTTTGGTGGTTCACCTGCGTATAATGTGCGGCGAATTTAAACGACAAAACAAGATTCGGTCGGGAAAGGTTGTATCAAGAAGTGAAATATAACCGTCATAAAGAACCCATAAGATAAATACCGAATCAAAATGAAAGGAAAAAAACGTGACTCCTATTATTAAAAAATTTCAATATGGTCAGCACGAGGTCACTCTAGAAACTGGCGTTATTGCACGTCAGGCGACAGCAGCGGTAATGGCGAGTATTGGCGATACGTCAGTATTTGTTTCTGTTGTTGGCAAAAAAGAAGCAAAAGAAGGTCAAGACTTCTTCCCACTAACGGTTAACTATCAAGAAAAAGCATACGCAGCGGGTAAAATCCCTGGCGGTTTCTTCAAACGTGAAGGCCGCCCTTCTGAAGAAGAAACACTAATCGCACGTTTAATTGACCGTCCAATTCGTCCTTTATTCCCAGAAGCATTCAAAAACGAAGTACAAGTTGTATGTACTGTTGTTTCAGTAAACCCTGAAATTCAACCTGATTTGGTTGCTATGTTAGGTACTTCTGCTGCATTAGCGATTTCTGGCATTCCATTTAATGGTCCTATTGGTTGTGCACGAGTTGGTGTTATTAACGAACAATACGTATTGAACCCATCACAAACTGAATTAGCCACAAGTGACTTGGACTTGGTTGTTGCAGGTACTGAAAACGCAGTATTAATGGTTGAGTCAGAAGCTGCTGTGCTATCTGAAGAAACCATGTTAGGCGCGGTTGTATACGGTCACGACGAAATGCAAGCAGCTATTAAAGCTATTAACGAATTTGCTGCAGAAGTTGCCACGCCGGCTTGGGATTGGGTTGCACCTGCTGAGAATACAGAGCTTAAAGACAAAGTAGCAGCGCTAGCAAGCGAAGGTATTCAAGCGGCTTATAGCATTGCTGACAAGATGGAACGATACGCTGCGGTTGGCGAAGTTAAAAACACAACAATTGCAAAACTAGCTGAAGAAGCGGGCGACGAAGAGTTCAACGATAAAGAAGCGGCAGAACTTGTTCATGACTTAGAAAAAGACGTAGTACGTTCACGCATCTTAGCGGGTGAAAAGCGTATCGATGGTCGTGAACCAGACATGGTTCGTGCCTTAGATGTTAAGACTGGTATCTTACCTCGTACTCACGGTTCTTCACTATTCACTCGTGGTGAAACTCAGGCTATCGTTACCGCTACTTTAGGTACAGAGCGTGATGCGCAAATTATCGACTCACTATTGGGTGAGCGTCGTGACAACTTCATGTTGCACTACAACTTCCCTCCGTACTGTGTAGGTGAAACTGGCATGATCGGTTCGCCTAAACGTCGTGAAATTGGTCACGGTCGTTTGGCAAAACGCGGTGTTGCGGCAGTAATGCCAACTCAAGAAGAATTCCCATACACGGTGCGTTTGGTATCTGAAATCACAGAATCTAACGGTTCTTCTTCAATGGCTTCAGTATGTGGTTCTTCACTTGCGCTTATGGACGCGGGTGTGCCAATTAAAGCATCTGTAGCTGGTATCGCTATGGGTCTAGTTAAAGACGACAACAACTTCGTTGTACTGTCTGACATCTTAGGTGATGAAGATCACTTAGGTGACATGGACTTTAAAGTAGCGGGTACATCTGAAGGTATCACGGCTTTACAAATGGATATCAAAATTGAAGGTATCACCAAAGAGATCATGGACAAGGCTTTAGTTCAAGCTAAAGCGGCGCGTTTACACATCTTGGGTGTGATGGACGAAGCTATCGGCGGTCACCGTGAAGAAATGTCTGAGTTTGCTCCGCGTATCTACACTGTTAAGATCCCTCAGAAGAAGATTGCTGACGTTATCGGTAAAGGTGGTGCAACTATCCGTGCATTAACTGAAGAAACGGGTACAACAATCGAAATCGAAGACGACGGTACTGTTAAAATTGCAGCAACCGACGGTGCAAGTGCAGAAGCGTGTATCGCTCGTGTTAAGCAATTAACTACTGACTTAGAAGTAGGTAAGGTTTACCAAGGTAAAGTTGCGCGTATCGTAGACTTTGGTGCATTCGTTAACGTTCTACCTGGTAAAGATGGCTTAGTTCATATTTCTCAAATCTCGCAAGAGCGCGTTGAGAATGTGTCTGACGTATTATCTGAAGGTCAGGAAGTAACCGTTAAAGTTCTTGAAATTGACCGTCAAGGCCGTGTTCGTTTGAGCATGAAAGAAGCGGTTGAGAAAAAAGAAGAAGCTTCAGCAGAATAGTCTGAATATTAGTATTAAAAACCCATCATCTGATTAATGCAGATCGTTTTAGCTAATTGAACGATCTTCCAGAGGCTTCATAATAGGCCGCAACGCAAGTTGTGGCCTATTTTTATGTCTGAATTTTTAAAAGAATTACACCTTACTTCTGAGTTCTGCCAAGAGCACGATATTGATGCATTTACTAAGCACATTCCCTTAGAGTGGATTGAAGAAGCGGTTAAGCAAACAGGAAAGGCGTCTGTGCGCAAACGTCGATTTCCTGCTGAGCAAGCGGTTTGGCTTGTATTAGGTATCGGCTTATTAAGAAACCGTTCGATACCTGAAGTTTGTGACAAACTGGAGTTAGCCTTTCCAGATGCAAGAGGAGAGCTACCTCCTT